>Ga0131853_10013758_pt1 | contig 14834 bp, 12 predicted proteins | sample TergutLab28metaG_FD_92764 | JGI IMG/M metagenome (GOLD analysis project Ga0131853, IMG submission 92764) | Labiotermes labralis P1 segment gut microbial communities from Petit-Saut dam, French Guiana - Lab288 P1 (version 2) (version 2) | ecosystem: Host-associated > Arthropoda: Insects >... | reverse complement strand
TGCGTAGGAGAGTGGGGGGGGAGGATAGATAAAGGAGAGTGGGGGGGGGGGGGTGTGGGGGTTAGGTGTGGTAGGTGGGGGTGTTGGGGGGGGGGGGGGTGGGTTGGCGGGCACTTGTGAATGCGGTAATAAGCCTTCGGGTTCCATAAAATGCGGGGAATTTCTTGACTAGGTGAAAACCGGTTAGCTTTTCAAGAAGGACTCTTGCTCCATGGAGTAAGTGAGCCGGTAAAAGTTAAGATAATGAGGAGCAAATGCCTGTTACTGTGGTAATATTAAAGCCTAAAGTTTCAACACAAGGCCTATCTGAAATACGAAATATTTATCTGGACCTATTTCAAACTAATTCCGTCCACCGCTCTATGCCACAGCTTATGTCACAAATATTTTTTTCAATATAATCCTTCCATCTGACTCAAGACACTATCAAGTAGTGGGCTCTTGTGAACATGGCTAGAAACAATGGAGTTCCATAAAAGCATAGAATTTCTTGATTTGTTTAGTGGCAACCAGCTCCTCAAGTACTTCGGTCTGCACCGTAATTATTTCTCAGTTCTTTTCTTTCGCGTGGGTTTTTCCAAAACGATTTGTTTTTTCTTTCTTACCTGCTTGAGAAAGGAAAAATCGTGCTTTTGAGAGTGCTCTCCTATGTATCCTCGTATCGTAATTTTTGAACCATTTGATCGGTTTATACAAAACTTGGTGTGGTTATGCCGCTAAAGAACACTCCAGAGCAAAATTAATTTCCCTCTAATCACTGACATCAGCTCGGCGAAAGGGTGAGCATTAAAGGCGATTACGATATAACGACACTTATTTTAGGGCCATAAAATATGGTGTACCTATTAGACATAGGTAGCGATAAAGGCAGATCTGTCTCCTTGTAGAACATGAAAGCATACCTGGGGCGTGAAGTTATAACTCTGTTTCTTCTTAACCTTGGCACTAGATAGAAGTGAGTATAAAATGTTATATAAGAATCCGGTAGGTGGTCCTCGAATTATTGCATGCGAACGGACGGACAAACTGATGTGAGGAAGCTAATAGGCGCATATTTGCAAATTCTCCCTGCGATTGTGCCAAAATATAATCCCTAATTGGGACAATGACCTCGTATGGTTAAACTGGTGTCAAAATTAATAAATAGTTATCCGCGCACATCACATTTTGTTGCGGACTATGTGTTGTGGTAAGCCTATGCCACGGCGAGTCTCGTCGTGGACTACTGCTTTGATAGTACTGAATTCAAACACTGGTTGAATTATTGATTGACTGTGTGAGTGAATGATCATGTTTCAGACATGTTCAAGACGTGGCGAAGTACGAATGAATGAAGTAGGCTAAAAATAACTGCAGTAAAAAATGGCGTAACTGATTGCACACTTACATTGAAAGTGGAGATTATTACTAAATATCAAAGAAATAAAGAAGATATTATTATACGACCCAGTGAATTAATTCCATGGTACAGATAAAATAAAGCAGTGAATTACCAAACAATGCTTATATGTTAGCTCATGTTGTGGTGTTTTGTGCTGTAAGGCTTTGTCGTCCTCTAAGTGGATACAAAGGTTTCGGAGGAATATTCGAAGTAAGAGTTTTATCGTGATCGGCCACGCGTGTTTGTGCATAAAAAAAACTACATTCTAACAAGCAGACTGGTTCGAGCGGTAATGCTAATGATTTGCATCTGAGAGGTGCCTGATTCGGATCTCGGCTGGGACAAATTTAATTATTTTCCCAAGTCTCTACAAACAAATTCTGGGACAGCGCTTCGTATTAAATCATGACCACGTCATTCTACGTGCTTTTAAATTTATTATTCGCATGTCATCCGCCTGTATAATCTTAGCACTTAGCAGCACTGCTAAATAAAACGTTTTTATCTACCTCTTTCTGATATCTTCCTACCAATAGACGGTTGTGTAGTTTATAAAAAATAATTAACAAATAATTACTAACCTCATACTTCCACAAAAGAATCGGTGAAATATTTTCCACCTTATAGTGAAATTTTGTAAGCGTGTATTGGCTGCACTGTCCTCTCGTTTCCCCCTCGTACCCTCGTATTTCAGTGCAATCAGTTTAAGTCTGGAAGGATGCGAGTGGACAAGTCGATCGTTTCGTTCGCAGGCGGCGTTTAATGGCTGTAGCAGTTTGGGTGCATGATGCCGGCACTAGCTTAGGGCTTTAGACCCAATATAGACACTGGTGTGAGTGTGAGCAGACTGCTGATAGAAAATAGCCAGCTGCTCCAGATATCGACTGTACTTTTTACAACCCCAAATTCTACACACACGAAGAGGAAAGAGAAGGGTGCTTTGTTTACAAGCTGCTGAATATGCTCTCGTCATAAAAGGTAGGATGTTTATAATACTAAATTGCATAGCGCACTAAGCCTGTCAGAAGCACGTTAACACAGTTGTGAGGTTTATAGAATTTGCTGTTTTGCGTACTCTGAACTGTGAGGAAGAGTTACAGCAGAAACAAAAGCTTACCTAGGGGTAGACAACATATTGCATCACAAGACTTCATTTGTGAGTACAAACGCAGTAGTTCTTTCGCCATCATAATACGCTTTTTATACATACAGTTTCCCTGTGGTGGAGGAGACCATTTAGATAATGGCGGGGAACACTGCAAAAGACATTATTTCTAGGAAAGGAAGCACAACTTTTGTTCATTGGAATTTGTTGGCCCCATTTTATAGGCACAATATGTGCATTATAGCAGCCGTTCTAAGTGTACCGTACAAGAAAGAGTAACAGTGTTCTATTTGAAACCACTAAACGCAAGTACGTTCTAGCAATATTTTACCAGTGCCGACGTGAACAAAATTTTCTTACCAGATTATTGATGTAAGACGACGATAACCTGCGTGAACAAAACTGAGAGTTTCTTACTGTTCGCATTTAACAATGCCAAGAGATTGAAAGGGACGGAATTTAGTACTGGGTCCATACCACAAACCGTATTCGCAATTCCAGATGATTGGTATGTTATATAGATTGAGTAAATGGGCTCGGGTGTGATTAGACCGTAACAGTGTGAAGTCAGTGGCAGGTTGTGGGGTAGTTAACAATTGGTTTGTGAGGTGCTGTTCATTCTGTTCTTAAGGAGACTTTTATCCTTATGTTACAATGAACAGAATTCTGGGTTGCTGTTGAGCACTTACGGGAGGCGGAATACCGTAGTCGGTGTAGGGATTAGGGCTACTGACTGGGCAACCGAGGAACTGTGATTCGATTCCCGGCATGTGACGGAGACTTTCTGAAGCGTCGAGGACAACTGTTGGGCTCACCCAGGCTCCTAAAAAGGAACCGGCCGCATTTTACGACGATATAATAGAATACTTTAAACACTGCGGTGCAATATATTATTATTTACCTTGGATATATTTTTATACCCTAAAGTTCCACGTGCCCGTCCCAGTGGCTGCGCGGTCTAAGGCGTTGGTCTGAGGCCGCTCGCCTGCTGCGATCGTGGGCTCGAATCCCACCAGGGGCATGGATGTCTGTTGTGAGTGTTGTGTTGTCCGGCTGGGGACTCTGCGACGAGCTGATCACTCGTCCAGAGGAGTCCTAGCGAGTGTGGTGCGTCGTTATGTGTGATCTAGAAACCTCTTGACTGAGGAAGCCCTGGCTCACTGTGGGCTGTTGCGCAAAAAAAAAAAAGTTCCACGTAACCGTTTGTTTCAGTTATTACGGGTCATTTTACGACGCTGTCGGTATGTCAGAGACAGTTAAGATGTTAGGATGACTGCTGAATGTAAAAAAAAATGTGGAAGCTGTCATGCCATATCCCGCGTCTATTCAAAGATCAGTTTTGCTCCGTAGCAAGACAAGCTTCGTTAACAGCTGTTTGTGGCACAATATGCAAGGAAATTTCCGTCTTCAATAAATTAGTGATACTTTGCTTCAGTCTTCGGGCATTTCCAAAATTTTTGGAAGAGGTTGCTGAGAAGATGGGCTGTGCAGGACTCTTAGAGATGTGTAACAGCAGGTGGTGAGGAAAATGCAGAGAAATGAAGAGAACGTTCATAATTTTCACCCTTTGCTTTGTATTATTACGGTGATAAAATTAAGGCGGAAAATATGGCTGGACATGTAACACGAATGCGATGGTGGGAAGAGCACACAACATGAAATAGTAAAGTCTGAGGGGAAGAGACCAGCTGGGAGAACTATCAGAGTTGGGTGAAGAGAGAGAAACCAACAAGATGCAACTAATCCGATGTTTATTATCAAACTTCTATCACAACATGTTTTGGGCATCATTATACCAATCATACGGAGAACAAGACCGTGTATTACTGCACTGGTTGTGTTGAACTGGGTCGTAAGCTGTTTGCACCGTGTGACGTTTACTGTTCGGGTTATATAACCTTATATAATATTAACAGAGATCTTAAGGAAGTAGAGAATTAGGGTGTGGAATTTATCTGGCCCAGATAAGGTCCATTCGCAGGTTTGTTTGAACACGGTTAAGAACAATTGTAGCAGTTAAAAATTAAAATACATAAAATGATGGTAAAGCCAATTGTACTGTTTGGGAGTGAAACTTGGGCTGTGACTGAGAAGGATTATGATAAGACTGGGTACATGGGAGAGGAAAATGTTAAGGATGTATGGACCAGTGGTAGAGCAAGGATGTTTATGGAGAATAAGAACTAATCAGGAGTTGAAGGAGCTATATAAAGATCTAGACATAATAGCAGACATTAAAAAGGAGATATTGGAATGGATTGGGCATGTAGTAAGATTGGATCACAGAAAGACAGTTAAGAAAATATTTGAGAGTAAACCCAAGGGAAGTAGGAGGGGAAGACCTAGATAGAGATGGCAGTACGACGTAGGGAAGGATCTACGGGAGATGAAGGTTAAGAGATGGCGACAGAAGGCATTTGACAGGGAAGAATAGGCGTCTGTAATAGGGAAGCCAAGCCTGTCAAACGGTCGTAGAGCCAAGGAGTAATTAAGTAATTAACAACAGTTAAATGTAAACCAAAAAATGTACACACTTCCTTGTAATTATAATAATGGTTTAATGGAACTTATAAGCTCCACTTATTGGAGACGATAGTAAGCTCTAACTATTGTTGTGTACAGCTGTGCACACCCTGATGATGGGCCAGTGAGGCCCGAAACATGTAGGAGTTTATGTATATGAAACAGTATTGTAATTATAACGAAGTTTGTGCATTTCGTTGGTTTACATTGTAACATTTTTATCTACTGCACGGAATGGAAAATGTAAAATATGGTAATGAACCTTTTAGTTCCAAGAAAACAACGAATTTCTTGTCTATCTGAAGACCATTTAGTTTCTAACAGTGACTCGTGTCAATGGAATTGGTATTTCCAGTTGATAATTTCCCTCCTCTGAGGCAGTAATGTTGGTTTTATTCTGTTCTAAATATAATCCGAAGTCGCTTCTCCGCCATTGAAGTGTCGAAAAAACGCAACTGCTCACTCTGACATGCCCGTGAGTTGTCCCCTTGTCCAAATGCCTAAAATGTGTTGTCTGTGCAAAATCACCCCGAATTTTGTTGGCCTTCCTATAAAATATAATTTGTGTTGACCACTGTTGTACTAACGATAAAGATTGGTGACGAAATAGTTATTAGATCTATATAATAAAATCACAAAATATACGTCAGCACAACAAATATTTATTAGAGCATACAGACTACATTTTTCGACCTGTTAACATGTCATCATCAGGCCTCCAGCAGAATAAGTCAAAGGTGTTGTTGATAAGTTGGGATCCCAATGTATTTTACAATTGTAAACAACAAACAGCACCTTTGACTTATTCTGCTGGAGGCCTGATGATGACCTGTTAACAGGTCGAAACATGTAGCCTGTGTGCTCCAATAAATATTTGTTGTGCTGACGTATATTTTGTGATTTCATTATATACTTCATTAGAGCACTTCGGGATGCCTTCTCTTAAATTAATTATTAGATCTACTACTGGATCTCTACCGTACATTCTTGATGTTCTGGCCGCCTGCAGTGCTGTGTCAGTGTTACGATCCTGGTATCAGCGAAGACCTACTGCATGATAGCGTTCCTCTTAGAGTACGTTAATCTACAAATGCACCACAGGAATGAATGCAGCAGTTGCCAAGTGTCTGATGTTTGTTCCATCATGGGTTGTTTCATCGTGTGGGGTGTTATTCCGACATAGGTATATTACAACATCTGGAAACCATTTATTTCTGTATACAAATACTCAGAGACGTTTATTGAATTCATTTATTTTCACTTTTGTGTGGTACATTCCAAAGATTTCTCGGTGAGTTTTATGTTAAAAACTGCCTCACACAGACTGGTCTCTTATGGGACTTCGAAATGCTGCTGTTACAGCACAGCCTACCATGACGTTCGACATCGACTGCTCGACGTACGCCGGCTCCTTGTCACGTCACGATTATGAATTCTGATCCTGTGGAAAAACAAGTTAGCGCCCAAGTTGTAAATTTTTTTAAGGCGTCAGTTTCTAAATAGATTCAGCTCTGTCTTTTACGTAATTAGAAGTTTTGGTATTGTGTGATGTTCGAGTCCTAACAAATATGCATACTCTTCAGAATTTTTCTGGAAGCATCGTCGTTTGTTTTTGTGTTCGCACTTGTAATTTTCCTTACAGAACTCAACTATTGATCCGCTGGTCGGTTTGTACTCAAATAGAAGTTATACATGCCTGCAGTTTCTAATATCTCACAAGTAATTGAAACATCAAATAATTTGAGATAAATGTTTGACGAAACCGCTCCAATTCGACCTGAGGACTAGGGATACTAACTTGTAAACACTTATTAGATCGTTTTCTTGTTCCTTGGATATTTCTCGTCAACTATACTCGAATGTCAGCTTGGAAGTTTTGGGAAGAACCGACTTAGGGACCAACCCAGCGAACATAATCGGAGCGCCGAATTAATGATGGCAAGCTAAAAAAAATGCCCCGTGAGGAGCAGGAAACGAACGAGGACAAGGAGCGGACCACGGTAGTAAACGTTGTAAGCGTCATTAGCCACATGTTTTGCTGCACGCTACCATGTTTACATGCCTAATCGAATGGCAGTCATTAGGCGCATTCGAAAAGCAGCTGCAAAAAGCTACTCTTGGCCACGTCATTTCCGTCCTTCCTTCTGTCCCTCTGTCCGCACGAAAAGGCGTGACACCCACTGGAGGGGTTTTCATAAATGTTGTGGGAGTTCCACAAAATGCTGCCTGCGCGTGCCTGTTTTGGTTGATATCGGACAAGAATAACAGGACACTTCACATGAAAACCTACGTATATTTATTGATTGGTCTTTATAATGGAGACAGACTATTTTCTCTGTAAGGTGCTAGTTGAGGTCCAAGCAGTTGTTATAAACATAAGAATCGAGCATGAGCTGCTGCAATTCTGTTGCTGAGGTACGGAAAATTTTTGTAGGGACAATAATAAAGCCAACGCACTGCACCTGCTACGCCCTGTCGGAGTTTACTAAATTGTTTTAACTTCTGTTAGTAACCGAAATAACTAAACCAGTGGTGCCGATATAAGATGTTTGAAGAAAACGATGTTGTGATCCGTCTGTCTACGCTTTAATATCATTTCCAATTCTTTAGTGCATATACACGTACGTTGAGCTGTTACGTTTGGCTCAAGAGTTTAAAATTATTAGGAAAGGACATACATAGTGAATTTTTCCAATTTTTTTTTTTTTTCACTTACTGACTGTCTGAGGCTACAAACTGGTCTGGTAACACCGCTGCACGCGTTTGAGTTGTGAACTCGTCGTCTGAATCGGGACAAAACGCTGTAATGACGTTACTCCAGTATTTCTCCGACTTTCACGCACACACACACGCACGCAAACACACACACACACACAATACATATACATACACGTACACACACTTCGGTTCTGCAGTATTGAGATAAAGTATGTGCATATTTTTCCACCATCAAAATCAGCCCAGATACAACCGGTCTTTCGGCGGTGAAACTGTATGCAGTAAGCTGGCGAACGCTCGATGGCAATATTCTTGTAACTCCGTAGGAACAAGCAGAAAACTTCGAACTACTTCCGTTCCCCAGGAAACCTTTCTGCCTGTTATTGTGTATAATTGGTGTGCATAACATATCCCGTATCGCCTGTCCTGATCAGTGCCATGAAATCGGGGCAAGTATTGAAATGAATGGAGTAAAGAGGTATTGGTACTGAGAGTCTGTTTTGATTACTACGAGCGTAAATTGTAGATATCTGTTTAAACTTTGCAGTCATCACGTCGTAAGTTTCGGTCCAGTATGCCTACTTTTGACACAACAGGTGATGACACAAAGGAGTATGAAAGTCCATAACGTCGTACTGTATTTTGTTATTCTTTCTACACGTACACCTCAGTAATTCGTCGAAGAACCCGTTCGGGCCATTGCTTCGTCGTCAGGAGCTGTTATGTGTGGGGCTATAACCCAATAAAGGTGACTCTTAGTTTTTCGGTCCTTTGCTCGCAACATGTTTGTAGTCTGTTGCCGAAAGGCAGAAGTAAGAAACGTTGAAAATCTGAAAGAAGGAGAAATTAGTTAAGTACGTGACGTTTTTGTTCACAGCAGTTACTTTCTAGATTTACGTACTTGATGAATTGCGTAACTCATATGTGGCTTATTTATTTGCAGCTTTGATCTGATATTTGGAAACTTGGTTTAGAGAGTACAGTCTTCATGTTGAGGATGTTTAACTGTGCCAGGGATATATATATATATATATATATATATATATATATATATATACAGGGCGATCCAAGAATTAATGTCGCAACCTCAGGATCTTTTTCCTGAGCTTGTTCCCGTCATGAATGTTGTATGAACGGTTCTAATTTCAAGGGTTACGAATTGATCATTACGTGATGGAAAAGGTAACAATAAACGAAGAAGTACCTACATGAAGTTGCTGTTGCTGAACTTATGTTGCTAAAAGTGACCATTCCTACGCCCTTCCTCCTCTAATCTTGCAGTAAGAACTTAACTCGATCGCCGCTTCCCAGATCAGAGGTTCTCCAGGTTTAGTCCCCCAAATTTTTATCTGTAAAGACAAATGAAAGATCTTGTGTACTAGCAAAAAGTGTAAATTTTGGACGCATTTCTTTGTTGCGCTTTCGATGCAACAACCCATGTCAAGGAAAATTCTAAAGAAATTATGCTATCTGAGCTTATTTTGACCGTATTGAAAATGTAGTTTGAAATCAGATACCTTTAAACTTCATGTATGTATTCAATATATTAACCAACAAATGCATTCAATAAAGTACAATGAAATAAAAATCATAAAATACAATTAATGGTGTCAACTGCCACATGTTTCGGCACCAGCGTGTCAACTTCAGGGGGTCTACGATTTTGTCTGGAGGATGTGTACAAACATCTGCCTCACGTATGTGATCCAAATGGATCTCATCCGGATAGAGCGTGTGAAGGGTACCGTGTCGGGCGATGTAGTGTACTACACGACTTGTACACATTTGTTTTATTATTCTTGTAACGGCCCATTAATGTCGAATTTATAACCTTGAGAGTGGACCTACATGTGCATGACATTTGTGACTCGGACTGACCGGGGAATCAGATGCTGAAATCAAGACGATTCATTAATCATCTTATGTGTGTTAATGTGTATGAAAGTTTTGTTTTCACTGTCGATTAGTTAATTCGGTCTCTGCCCTGTTAATTAGAAATGCGTTTGTTTTGTGGGTAACGGGTTTCTCGAGACTTTGAAGTTCTATATAGCATGTTGATGATTATTCAAGTCGTCTAGGATATTACGCCGTGTCGACAGGTAAATAGTTATGGACGATTAGGAGCGCAGTTTCGGTAACTGTTTGCATTGTAATATCCCAAAAGAATTATCTCCGAAGCGTCCACGCCGGCTTTTGGGGCCCACCTAGTCTCCGTCAGTGTTACCGGATGCGCTTTTCAGGGCAGAGGTTGAACACGAATAGAGCTGTATCTCCCCACTGCACCACACTCCCTTATGGTGTGCTTAGGGAAACTTTGGTTTACGTATAATTGTTATGCTCATTAAGGTTTTTTTTGGTCGATTAAGGAAGTATTGTGGTTTTACGCTGCAGGCAACTGTTGATATACTGCCTTAAAATGGGACTGAATTTCGTTTCAGATCTCTTAAAGGTAAGCACAGTTCGAGTACCAGCGCGGGCTGAAAATGCAGGTTATCAAAAAATATTGGTGTCCGGTGATTCTTGTGGTACCTGCCAATATCGGCACGAAAGAATTGTGTTTTGCCTGTTTATGTATCTTAAGAGAATCGTGTTTTTATTGAAAGTGATAGCATTATAAAACTTACCTGTTATCCGATTTCGAAATGTTCGAACATGTACAGTGTATTTATCATTCTTGGATAACCATGGAATTGGTCATAGCATACCTCAAGCTCCACTTACATGCGATGAGACTAAAAAAATTAAAAAGGGACATTTTAGTAGAATGAAGCAGTGTCCTGTAAACAAATTATGTTTAGAGCTAGTTAGGAGAAATACTCCTTAACTTGGTAGCTCTTTTCACGTTAGAAAACAAGGTACAGTCGTACTAGATTGTTCGTGACTTCCCCCAGCCTTTCCGGGCGTTTGGTTGGCTAGTGTGATCTAAAAATAGACACGTCCGCTTTCTCCCCAGTATTAATCCAGCCGTGATATACAATCAGCATCCATGTGGATTCTGACTGTGAACAAGTTCCGCCTTTGATTTGGATTTGGCAGAGCCGTGTTGATGGAGATTTGATGATTTGAAGTTCACACCGAAAAGTCGGTTGCGTTTAGCGCAGCGGTAACTTGTCTTTATTGAATTCCGGTAAGGGAAACGAGTAATCGACACTTATCGTGGTTTCCTGTGGGTTGTTTTAATGGTGCCATTACATTGTCTGCAAATAGGCTAAGACCGCTTACTTCCAAATCTGTCCGCGATCACTCTCATATGTAAGTCGACGTAACTATTTTGCAGGTTACATAAGCGCGGTGTGACTTTTATTGCTGGAGTACCTGCATAGAATGTCTGTGGGGAGGGGGAGGGAGGTTCGGTATTCTGTTTTTTGTAAAAAGGTAAGGGTAAAGCAGTCCCGTTAAAGGTCCGGAGGGGCCCAGATGGTTCCAGGAAGTTAAGGTTCCCAGATTTCGTGATAACGGCACAGGACGGTGGTAGGTTGTCAGCCGTACGCACCGGCTGCATTTACCGCCAGGAAATATTCCTGGTACTCATTTTTGTTAGAGGCTGATTCGACCCGAGGGCCATAGTGCGCTCGGAAGGATTTTATGTCAGTGAAAAAACCACTGACACTAGCTGGGCTCGAACCAGCGACCTTCCGCGTTGTAGCACAGCACCTTAACCACTGTGGTACCGTGGTCTCCTCTGTTTTTGGTAGTTTTATTTATTCCTGGAAGGAAATATCCGAGTGGTATGTCAAATTAAGCCGCAAATCCCCCCTCCCCCAGTTTACCCTGAGCTTAATTTACGGACCAGCCCCTACATCATGCAAGTTGCGAGCACACCCCGAAGTTTTAAGCAAATCTGTTCTTATTTAGTTCTTAAAATTTTATTGCAAGTTTCGGATATGTGATTTATTTGGTACCATTTACGGGCGTCGGATTTTTGTTACTAAACCAAATACGGCGGAAAGAAATACCAGGAACTTCAACAGTAAAGACACCAACAGTTCCTTCGCGCGGTGGTCCCGAAAGTGTGTTCCGTGGATTCCAAAGGATCTGCGAACAGTTCGCAGGGGTTCCGTGGATACATTTCTGTGATGGATACTTTGAAGTTCACTTATTTATTTAAATTAAAGGAATAATGTTTCGTTAATATAATCGGAGAACTTATGTTTTTACTTGGCGGTATATTTGTTTCGTATTTAAGTAAGAAACCCCTGTACTCACGAAGTGAGCGATAATCATTTTGATTAAAGTTAAGTCATGAAATGCATTGTTACGTATGTTACTGCTAGGTATTCATAGCTACCAAAAATCGGCTCTGAGATATAAATTTTTAATTTTGGACGTCATCCGGACATTCTCGATTTCCGTGCGCAAAAGTGTGAGATTCCGTGATTATTTTTCGAAGCCAAAAGGGGTCTGCGAGCAAAAACGTTTGGGAAATACTGACTTAGTGTCTTTTCATGTGTCGGTAGGCAGGGCGAGTACTGAAGAAACGACACAATGCACAGGATATCAGAGTTCATTGTGTAGACCTATGCATCGTGTTTGTAAGTCGTTCAGAAGTAGGTGGTTAACATCCCACCCTATTAATTACACAAAAATTTGAGACATTTTGTAGGCGGCTGTCAGGTCTTTCAAGGCAAAGAGTAACAACTTACCGCTATTGTGGAGAAAATGGTTGACGCCCTCTGAAGCGGGGTGTGATATGTCGAGATGTAAACTTTAACACACGGAAAGGACAGCACGGTCGATGTCAATATATGGAGAAGAACCGGAAAACGAGTAGGCATATGTCTTCGCCCCCGATAACGACCTTGTATAGATCGACTGTGTCCTGAGTGTCCTGCCTCCAGACAGCAAGTCGCCCACACGTCCTGGTGCCACTGAGGTGCATATTACGCGTATGCCAGCCAGTATGTCATTGTACTCCACCAGACACTAACTAGGCGCCACCCCAGACTCTGATGTGTTTTATTCAAACAGGCTAATTAACCTTTTGCATGGCCGCCTTAAAGAATTTGAAGGCCGTGAGCCCCAACTTTATTAAGCCCCCATCTTTCATTTGCGGAGCGCATCGTACATTATTTGCCATATCTTCGCGACGACAGCGAAGAGTCACAACGGTTAGTATGCACCGATTTCATACAGCATCACAACATACAAAAATTACGGTATTTGTGGAGCAGATGGCTGGTGGCGCTCAAGAAATGCCGGAAAAATTAAAATCTAAAATTGGGTGTTTACAAATCCCGGTGGCCAGATCGCCATGCCGGCCAAATTTTGTACTGTGGCGCCCTAATATTTGTAGATTCTCAGTAAAAAACCCGCTTCATGTCACCCTTCTTGTAGCTAGAATTTTGAGATGGCTCCCTGATTTTAGAAAATTTGTGCATCCCTGTCCCAAATAAACAAAAAATGTAAAGCAAGCTCACGATTTTATATCATGTCTGCATTAAAAATTCAGTGCTGAACTGGCGAGCTGGTAGCGGACGGGACTGGTTGCACATGATACTAACAAGACTGACTGTTGATGTCAATCGCGTCTAATATTTTTCTGAATGGACATAAAAACCAATATCTTTCCTAATAGCTAATAGTTCATAACTATACATTACAGTTTTGGTTTTATATTTTATATCTTTTCTCCAAATGTGTACTTGTAATGTAATATGTGTACTTACATTTACTGTGCTTTTTGTGTTGTTTCTTTTATGTATATTTATTCTTATTTATTTTGTCTGTAGTAGTGTAAGGACTACTGCCACCGAGTGACAGCTCAAGTGCAGTTTGTAGTAGTAACAGTAGTAGTAGTAGTAGTAGTGGTAGTAGTAACAATAAAGATATAAGGTAAACTGTAAAGCACTCTTGTAAAATTAGGCCACAGGCCAAAGTCTCTGTGACTTCCGCTTTAAGGCGGCACTGGCAGATTGTAAGGCTGTGTTAATAAATGAGTGAACAGGCGATTCACGGAAATATCTTATGAATAATGTGTAAATGGGGCTTTTACATTATCAACGGAGTTCGTGCTTACCGCCCTATTTGGAAGTTGCTTGCGTGCAAATGCGTTTCAGCTTAACAGGTATCGTGTAACCAACCTGCCTGGCGTAGAGTCTGAAAGTTGGCTTGACTAGGAAGAGTTGCATTGAACCATTTAGATACCATGTTATACGACTTTATTGATTTTCCTTCTGCCATTTCGAATAGTCATTGATTTCGGCACGAAGTACAGTGGAACTCCACTTATCCGGACGCTGGTTATCCGGATCGGTTTGGCCCTTCGGAAAGTTTTTCGAGAATCCCACAAAACTAAATCGCCTTGAAATTACCGGTACAGTGTTATGGCTCCTAGAACTTCAAATCAGGCGTGGTCGAAAGGTTTAGACTCAGGTTCATACTGTAAATTGTAACTTCAAACTGCCAGTGTAACCTACTTTCAAAGAAAAACCCAATTATTCGGATTCTTTGCATATTTGAATGGCTCGCCGTCCCAATTAATCCGGATAAGTGGAGTTATACTGTACATGGAACGTGCGTAAAATTCATAATAATTCTCCTTTTCGACGGGAAGTGAGAAAGGTTAAAGTGTTGTTATAAGATAATATATCAGGATTCTGTTCTTTGCTGTGTTAAACAACTCAAAGAGTGCGTACTAACTTGATACAATGACAGATTTTTATATACGAAGCCCTGACAAAGAAATAAACAGGTATGCATGTAGCTCCACCCATCAGTGATTAGAGCGAGGATGGGAAGATTCCCACAATATCTCATCCGTGTCGATCCTTTTTAGAGGTGCTGTGGTACGGAAACATCTGTTTCTGGTGGCAGCAGTAAACCCCGAGCATGCAGCCAGCCATCTCTCTCCCACGGAAGTCATTCGTCCATCTGAGAGACATTTGCCCCTGCACTCAGTGGCGAGTGCTGTCGCAAAGTCTGCTCAGTAATTTCAGTGTCTGACTGGGAATACGGAGAACGCGTCACCCAGCCCAGCTCCGCACGTTAGCTGCATGTCCCGCTGTATTCATCTTGGGGGGGGGGGGGGGGGGGGTAGGGCGTTTTTTTGTTTTAAGAGGCAGGCGGGGCCGGCAAAGGAAGTTTCAAATCTTTGGGGGGGGGGGGCGG
>Ga0131853_10013756_pt1 | contig 14837 bp, 24 predicted proteins | sample TergutLab28metaG_FD_92764 | JGI IMG/M metagenome (GOLD analysis project Ga0131853, IMG submission 92764) | Labiotermes labralis P1 segment gut microbial communities from Petit-Saut dam, French Guiana - Lab288 P1 (version 2) (version 2) | ecosystem: Host-associated > Arthropoda: Insects >... | reverse complement strand
ATTTTTGCATCAGGGCGAGGAAGCGACGACGCGGTGTGCCCGAAGGCACATAAGGAGGAGTTGACGAAGCCCTGATACAAAAAGACAAGTTTGTTGTGTTGGTTTTTGGGTTAAACAACTATAATACCAAACCCAAGGAGTGATACAATGAAAAATACGATTCTATCAACAAGCAAGCTCTGCAAAACCTTCTCTAGCGGCGGTTTGCAGCAACATGTAATCAAAAATCTGGACCTGGAAATTTATGAGGGGGATTTTACTGTCATTATGGGCCCATCGGGAGCCGGCAAATCCACGCTATTATACGCCCTATCCGGCATGGATAAGCCCACGCTCGGGACTGTTAGCTTTCTGGGCAAAGATATTAGTGGCCTGTCAAATGATCGGTTGGCCGTGTTTCGCCGCGACAACTGCGGATTTGTGTTCCAACAGACCTACCTTTTGGACAATATGAGTATATTGGACAATATAATGGCTTGTGGACTACTTGTCAACAAAAACCGCAAAGAAGTGGCTCTGCGCACAAAGGATTTGCTAAGCCGCTTTGGCCTTGAAGAGGCCGTATGGCGCAAGTTTCCCGCCCAGGTTTCCGGCGGCGAAGGACAGCGGGCAGGTATAGCCAGGGCACTCATCAACAATCCTCGTATTGTCTTTGCAGACGAACCCACGGGGTCGTTAAACTCCGCAAATGGCACAGCCGTTCTGGATACGCTATCCGATGTCAACAGGCAAGGCCAAAGCATTGTTATGGTGACTCACGACCTACGCTCGGCCAATAGGGGCAATCGAGTGCTGTATTTCTGCGATGGCGGCATTGTTGGCGAATGTCTTTTGGGGCAATACGAAAATGATGATACGGCGCGACAGGCCAAGCTAAGAGATTTTTTGACAGGAATGGGGTGGTAGCATGAAAAGTATATGGATACTGGCAAAGGCCAATCTTCGTAAGAGCAAGGGGCAAACAGCGACCCTGCTTTTGCTTATAATTCTAGCCGCCACATTGCTAAATATTGGTATGGCTCTGTTTTTTGGCATAGGCAGTTTCTTCAATCAGCGAGCCCAGGAACTTAACATCGCGCATTTTATAGCGATTCATCCAGAGAACGAAGCATTGCACGCACAGCAGATTGACTTCATCCGGGATTTTTCCGGCACAGATGAGGTCGAGATGGTGTCTATACTAAGCAGCTTCGGCGGCTTCTTTTTTGCCGAAGACCAAGCCCCCGGCATGATAATCATTGCAGATGCATCGGCCCAGCAACAAATGAACCCACCTACGCTAATAGGCGATTCTCTGCCTTTGGTCGGCAATGCTGCTTATATACCCCATTGGGTGTTTTTGGGCGGCGGCTTTGCCATAGGTGATGAAATCCAGCTTGAATTTATGGAAACCGAACTGGCCTTCACAGTCGTGGGCAGCACCGAAGAAATGATGTTTGGCTCCGGCACATTTACAGTATGGCGCATTTATGTATCGTCAGAGACATTTTTAGAGCTTAGGGCGCGGTTTCCGGACAACCAAAGCACATTGCTGGCAGCCAGAGTAACCGATGGTTGGGCTGCCCTCGCCGCTGCATACAGAGCGGAATTTCTCGGCATACCCGAAGGCAGGATAGGAGAAAATGTAATCGGCAACTACGACTATTTCTACAACGTGGTCATGCTGCCCATGATTCCCTCTATGGCCATTGTGATATTTGCGTTGATTTTGCTAATAGTCGGCTCTATCGTAATTCGTTTTCGAATAAGCAACGACATTGAGGAAAAAATGATAAACATAGGCGCGCTTAAAGCCGCGGGCTACAGCAGCCGCCAAATCGCCCTGTTTATTATGATGCAGTTTGGTTTTATCGCTCTTGCCGGTGGAATTATCGGCATATTACCCGCACAGTTAACGCTCCCTTTGGTTATCAACATGCTAATAGAACCAATGCTCGTACTGCCGTGGAATCCGTCATTTAGCTTACCAATGACATCGGCCGCTCTTGCACTCATTTTAGGAATGGTATTGCTATTTGCCTGGATCACCACAAGGCGTATAGGCAAACTGCATCCTATAATAGCCTTGCGCGGCGGCATCCAAACCCATAGCTTTAAGAAAAATCCCCTGCCATTGGATAACACACGCGGTTCTCTCCATTTCCTACTTGCCGCCAAACAAATTCTACGCAACAAAAAACAAGCTGTTATGCTGTGCATCATAGTCTGCGGGCTGGCGTTTTCGACTGCATCAGTCCTGACTTTTCATTATAATATCAATGTGAATTTGGATGTATTTGTGCATACCGTGATAGGCGATATTCCCGATGTTAACATCAGGCTGCACGATGCGGCCGACGGTGCGGCTATTCTGGAAAAAATGACAGCCCACCCCGATGTGAACAGCATTTTCGGCCGTGAGCTTATGATACTGCAAGTTGACGAGTATATGGTTCAGACAGTTGTTGTTGAAGATTTTGCGTATCACGAAGGCTATTCGCTGATAAGCGGCCGCTTTCCGCTGTTGCACAACGAAATTGTGCTGGACGGCATAACCCTGGCCACATTGGATAAGAGAGTGGGCGACTGGGTTACTATAAGAATAGGCGACTATGCTTACGACTATATAATTTCCGGCTCTGTGCAGCTAATGGGTTCATTTGTGGGCATGATGCGCGCTGATGGCCTGCGCCAGCTACAGCCAGACTTCGCTTTCATTAACTTTGGTCTATACCTATTGGGCGAAAGAGCAGAGACAGCTGCATTTATGGATGCCGTTAGGGCAGACCATGCCGATATTGTCGCACATGTAGTCTCCCAGCACGGCCATATAGATAATATCGTTGGCTCTATGGGCAACTTGCTGGTTGCACTAGTCATCGCCATCGTTTTTGTAGTGTCTGCCGTTGTGGTTTTAGTTCTTCACCTAATAATCAAGACATTGATTGTGCGCAGAAAGCGCGAGCTAGGCATACAAAAGGCCTTTGGCTTTACTACCTTGCAGCTTATGCTCCAAATCACCTTGACCCTATCCCCCGCTATCATCCTCGGCGCGGCTTTGGGCACTATAGGCAGCTACATCGGTTTTAATCCCATATTTGTTGCTGTAATGCGCGGCATGGGTGTTGCACAAGCAAGCCTGCCCGTACCCATCGGTTGGATTGCCCTTGCAAGCCTCGCCCTTATACTGCTATCCATTGCAGTTTCTATGGCAATAGCTTGGCGAATACGCGAGATATCACCATATGCATTGGTTAGTGAATGAAACGAAACGGATAAATCCGTCCCCTACGTGTAGGGAGCGGATTTATCCGTTCCGTCGCTCTATTAAAATCAAGCTATACTAGTTCAATGTACACCATTTCTGCCCCATCGCCCTTGCGCTTGCCAATTTTGATGATGCGAGTGTATCCACCCTTGCGGTCTTCATATTTCGGCGCAATCTCGTCAAATAGCTTTTCTGCCATATTAACAGACTTTGACGCGCTACGCTTTTTACGACCATCGGCGGGCACTTCTGTGACAGGATATAGCACAGAAAGGATTTTGCGGCGGGCATTAAGGCGCGATGGATGGTCTACCTTAACTTGGCGCTCAACAGTATCATAAACCGTCACGCGCTTGCCGTTGTCGTCCTTCTTAACGCGGTTGCCTTTCGCATCCTTTTGCGGCACTTTGAAGGTCTTGGTCACGGTATCAAAATTGTCCTTTTCCTTCACAGCTAGTGTAATCAGCTTTTCGGCCATTTTACGAACCTCTTTGGCTCTTGTATCTGTGGTTTGTATTCTTCCATGGTATAGCAAATTTGTGGCCAGATTCCGCAGCATTGCCTTTCTTTGGGACGATGTGCGGCCTAGCTTTCTGTATCCGGGCATGATTGTACCCTCCTTCTACTTTATAGTACCTAAAGTTCCGCTATATTACGATTCCTCGCTAGGACGCAGCGATAGGCCAAAGTCCGTTAAGCGGTTAAGCACTTCTTCCAGGGACTTGCGCCCCAAATTGCGCACTTTCATCATATCTTCTTCGGTTTTGTTTGCCAAATCCTCCACGGTGTTGATGCCTGCGCGCTTTAGGCAATTGTAGCTGCGCACAGAGAGGTCCATTTCTTCGATGGAAAGCTCAAGGATTTTTTCCTTGTTGGTATCCTCTTTTTCTGTTAGCACGGTGGTTTCTTTGGCATTTTCTGTTAAATTAACAAACAAATCCAGATGGTCGTTGAAAATCTTCGCGCCAATGCTAACGGATTCATCCGGCGTTATAGTGCCGTTTGTCCAAACTTCAAGCACCAGCTTGTCGTAGTCCGTCACCTGACCAACGCGGGTGTCTTCCACTTGAAAATTAACGCGCTTTACAGGCGTGTAGATAGAATCCACAGGAATTATGCCGATGGACTGGTTTATCAGCTTGTTCTTTTCGGCACTAGAGTATCCCCTACCCTTTGTGATGGTCATTTCGGCCGAAAGCCGCGCATCTTTGCCGGACAGTGTTGCAATATGCAGCTCGGGATTTAAAATCTCGATGTCTGCATCCACTTTAATGTCGCCTGCGGTTAGTTCGCCGTCTTCGTTAATCTCAATATAGGCCTTTTTCGGCTCGTCGCTAATAGAGCTGTTTTTTATGGCCACATTTTTAAGATTAAGGATGATTTCGCAAACATCCTCTTTCACGCCTTCTATCACGCTAAATTCATGCAAAATACCGTCAATTTTGATATTGGAAATTGCTGCGCCCGGCAACGAAGACAGCAAAATGCGGCGCAACGAATTGCCAAGAGTTGTGCCGTAGCCGCGCTCTAGGGGCTCGATAACAAAGCGGCCATATGTGCCGTCCTTGCTCATTTCTGCAATTTCAATATGAGGCTTTTGAAATCCTACCAATGTATGTCAACCTCCTTCTAAATAACTGATTCCATATAAATGGAATATAATCCCAACAACTATATTATTTAGAGTATAACTCCACAATGAAGGTTTCATTCACCGGCGTGTCAATTTGCTCTCTGGTTGGTGTCGCCAAAATGCTGCCTTTTAGGTTGTTTGTGTCAAAATCCAACCAGCTTTCCACACGTCTGCCATCGGTGGTCGCCAAAATATCTTTAAAGCGCACGCTATCTTTGCGGGCGGGCGACACTTCTATTATATCGCCGACTTTTGTATGGTATGACGGGATATTTACTTTTCTGCCGTTTACGGTGATAAGCTTGTGGCTTACCAACTGGCGGGCTTCCATGCGTGTGCGCGCAAGACCCATGCGATACACCACATTATCCAGGCGCATTTCTAAGAGCATCAGCAGGTTTTCGCCTGTTGTGCCCTGACGGATTTTGGCAGCTTTTTCGTAGTATGCCAAGAATTGCTTTTCCAACACACCATAGCAGAATTTCGCCTTTTGTTTTTCTTTCAATTGCAGCCCATATTCGCTTACTTTCTTGCGTGTCATGGGCGGCTTTTTCTTGCTTTTTTTGCTTGAGCCCGTGAAAGAGGCCTCTATGCCAAGGCTTCTAGACCTTTTCATCACCGGCTGTCTATTAATAGCCATATGCAATTTACCTCCAATTAGATTCTGCGACGCTTGGGCGGTCTGCAACCATTATGCGGCACCGGCGTAACGTCTTTTATCATCGTAACATCAAGACCCGCCGCCGAAAGTGCTCTAATAGCAGCTTCGCGGCCGCTTCCCGGGCCTTTTACAAACACCTCTATGCTTTTAAGGCCAAATTCTTTGGCCGCAGATGCAGCAGAATCCGCTGCCATTTGCGCCGCATAGGGTGTAGACTTGCGCGAACCGCGAAAGCCAAGGCCACCGGCACTAGCCCAGCAAAGAGCATTGCCATTAGCATCTGTGATGGTTACGATTGTATTGTTAAAGGTAGATTGGATATGCGCCTGTCCAAAATTAACGACCTTCTTTTCGCGCCGCCTTCTGGTTGTGCCGCGCTTAATAACTCTTTTTGCCATTTAGACTAATCGCCTCCTTATTGGCGGGCAACCACAGGTCGCCCCTACGTTGTGCGAGCGACTACAAGCCGCCCCTACGGATTATTTCTTCTTATTGGCAACAGTACGTCTTGGGCCTTTTCTTGTGCGGGCATTGTTTTTTGTGCGTTGTCCGCGCAAAGGCAGGCCTCTTCTATGCCTAATGCCTCTGTAGCATCCAATTTCTGTAAGACGCTTGATATTAAGGGCAATCTCACGACGCAAATCGCCTTCAACTATCTGGTTTTTGTCAATAGCATCACGGATTTTGGCCACTTCGTCATCCGTCAAATCCCTGATACGTGTATTGGGGTTAACGCCCGCAATCTCCAACAATTTATTGGAGCTGGAACGCCCAATGCCGTAAATATATGTCAGGCCGATTTCAACCCGCTTGTCTCTTGGCAAATCCACTCCTGCAATACGAGCCATGCCATACCTCCTTATACTTATCCTTGTCTTTGCTTATGTTTAGGATTTTCACAAATCACCCGAACAGCACCTTTGCGGCGAATTATCTTGCATTTTTCGCACATTGGCTTTACAGATGGTCTTACTTTCATGTAAATCACTCCTTTGCCGCTATTTATCGCGCCAGATAATCCGCCCTTTGGTAAGGTCATATGGCGACATTTCGATAAGCACCTTGTCCCCCGGGATTATCCTGATAAAATTAAGCCTTAGCTTGCCCGAAATATGGGCGGTGATAATATGCTTGTTTTCCAGCTCCACCTTAAACATAGCGTTGGGGAGCTTCTCCACAACAATACCTTCAACTTCTATTGCATCGTCTTTAGCCATGAGAAATGACCTCCCTTTTCTCCACAAACTGCTTTAAGGCGGTTCTAAAATCCGCATTTTTTATATGTTGCTTTGCCGTTATTGCTTCATGCAGGGCGGCGTCTATGGTTTTTGTGGGCTGGATGTGCCTTATCTTCTTTTTCTTGGGGTTTTCTAGCGGTCGGGCTTTGCCGTCCACCAGATATAGATAGTCCCCATCAATATTATAGACGATAAACACGCCAGCCTTATCCCTGCCAGCCTTTGAAATTACCACCTGACCCACAGAAAATTCCATTGCGCCACCTATCATATGGTTAATATTTCCGGCTCGCCATCAGTTATCAGCACTATGTTTTCGTAGTGCGCGCTGGGCTTGCCATCCGCTGTTACCACCGTCCACTCGTCATCCAAAAAGATAACCTCGTGGGTGCCCGCGTTTACCATGGGCTCGATGGCCAGGGTCATGCCCGGCCGCAGCCGTGGCCCCTTGTTTTTTTGGCGGAAATTTGGGATTTCTGGGTCTTCGTGCAGGGCCGCTCCAACGCCGTGGCCTATCAGCTCACGTACAACGGAGAAACCGTGCCCTTCCACATAGTCTTGTATTGCCGCGGAAATTTGATGTAGAAAGCAGCCTTTTCTTGCAAATTTTATGCCTTCAAAGAAGCTCTGCTTGGTCACATCTACAAGCTTTTGTGTTTCCGGCGCGATATCGCCAATGCAATATGTTCGCGCCGCATCCCCATGAAAACCGCCAATATATGCGCCAATGTCAATGCTGACAATATCACCGTCCGCCAGCTTTCTCGCGCCCGGTATACCATGAACAACCTCGTCGTTGACGGATATACAAACAGACTTGGGAAAACCCCGATAATTCTTAAAGCTGGGCGTTGCGCCATTGCGCTTTAAAAATTTCACTACGGCTTCGTCCAGTTCCCTTGTCGAAATACCCTCTGTAATAATGTTATCCAGCAGCTCGTGGGCAGCTTTGACAAGGCGACTGGCGCGGCGCATTTTCTCTATTTGTTGCGGATTCTTAATAATTATCGCCATTGTCCCTTTTCCATTTTCTTTTCGAGTTTTGCCACAAGCAGCTTGGCTTCAAGAAGCTCTATCAAACTTTTCGTGATTTCGGCTACATCGCCCCGGCCGCTGGTGGATATCAAAAGCCCTTGCCTATCGTAAAAATCTATGATGGGAACTGTTCTCTCATGATAGATTTTTAGGCGGTGACGCACGGTAGATGCCGTGTCGTCGGGCCTTTGCTCCAACTTGCCTCCGCAATGGTCGCATGTAAACGCCTCTTTGGGAGGATAGAAAATAATATGGAACATGGCTTTGCAATCAGGGCAAACCTTACGCCCCGTAATACGTTGAATAATGTCATCATCAGGCACATGGATGTTGAGAGCCATGTCAATAGGGCTGCCCAGCTTGCCGCAAATCTCGTCCAGGGCTAGTGCCTGCGCAAAGGTCCGCGGAAAACCATCCAGTATAAAGTCGTCGCCTTCCAAAATCTCATGGACAATGGAGAGCATTAGTTCGTCAGGCACAAGATCTCCTCGGTCTATCAGCCGCTTTACAGCACGGCATAGCGCGGTGTTGGGTTTAACCTCTTCCCGCAAAAAATCACCTGTGGAGATATGGCGTATGCCAAAATGGCTCGCTATGGCCTGGGCCTGTGTGCCTTTACCGGCTCCCGATGCGCCTAGTATCAGTAATCGCATAATACATTCTCCTGTCGCTTCGCTAGTCTTTTAAGAAGCCTTTATAGTTACGCATTAGAAGCTGCGATTCCAGCTGTTTTACAAGTTCTAGAGCCACACCAACAACGATAAGAAGTGTTGTACCACCAAAACCTACCGCAATGCCGGTTATCCACTCTATCACAACAGGTATCATGGCGATGACGGAATAGAAAACCGCACCAATCCACGAAAGTCTGTTAACAGTTCTGGCGATATAGTCGCTGGTTGGCTTGCCGGGACGTATGCCCGGGATAAAGCCACCGTTTTTCTTGAGATTCTCTGCCATTTCCACGGGATTAACCGCGAAAGATGTATAGAAGAATGTGAAGCAGAAAATCAAGAAGACATATATCATTGCGCCAAATGGTATCGGCACAGGGCCAATATAGGTAAAGCCGGTCATATTTAGGAAGTCCACAATGCGCATAAGCATCGTTGGTTCAGCCAATCCCATCATAATATCACCCGGGTCGGGCTGCGGGAAAAACATCATAATTTGCATCGGAAAACCCAGAATGGACATAGCAAAGATGATGGACATAACGCCCGCGATATTAACCTTTACAGGGATAAAGCTGGACTGCCCGCCATAGGTTTGCCGCCCCACCATTTTTTTAGAATACTGCACGGGGATTTTGCGCTGGCCATCTTGCACCAACACGGCAAAAGCTACAACAAATGCAAACAGTATGATTATGATAACAACCATGGCTACATTGATGATGCCAGGCACGGAAGCAGCCGCGTATAGTGTCATGATGCCGCCAGGAAGAGCCGAAAGGATGTTGGCGAAGATGATGAAAGACGCGCCGTTTCCTATGGCTTTTTCTGTCAGAAGCTCAGACATCCACATGATGAACATTGTACCCGCAACCATTGTAAGTGCCGCCACGAAATACACAAAGATATTTTGGTATCCCGCCATAAACACAAAGCGTTGGCTAAACACCGTACCGCTTGCCTGCAGCACCGCCATCACAACCGCCAAAATACGGGTGATTTGGTTGATTTTCTTGCGCCCCTCTTCGCCTTCTTTTTTAAGCTGCTCCAGCTTAGGGATGGCGACCGTTAGAAGCTGCATTATAATGCTAGAGGTGATGTATGGCCCGATACCCATAGCGAATATGGAACCGTGTTCACCGCCAATAATCATACCAAGGATGCCCGCGTCTTGCCCCATCATCATCTCTGTAAGGAGATACATGTCGATGCCGGGCAATGGAATACGCGAACCTACTCTAAAAATCAGAAGTACAAGCAGGATGTATAGAAGCTTTCTTCTGATGTCTTTAACTTTCCAAGCGTTTGAATACACGCCTAACATTAAATCACCTCAGCCCTGCCGCCGGCGGCTTCGATTTTTTCTTTAGCAGACTTGCTAAAATAGTTGACTCTTACGTCAAGCTTTTTGGTAACATTGCCTTGCCCCAAAATCTTCACGCCATCGCGCGGATTTTTTACAAAGCCTTTGGATTGCAACGCTGCAACATCCACAACGTCTCCATCGTTGAAAACATCAAGGTTATATACATTTATTGTTACAATATCCAAAGTGTTTCTGTTTTTAAAGCCTCTTTTGGGCAATCTACGGAACATAGGGAACTGGCCACCCTCGAAGGTTGGGCGCACACCGCCGCCACTACGGGATTTTTGGCCGCCCTGGCCGCGTCCGCTCCATTTGCCGTTACCACTTGCGTGGCCGCGCCCTCTGCGCCAAGCCTTAAATTTAGAGCCCGGTGCAGGTTTTAATTGGCCTAATGTCATTGTTTTCACCTCTTTCTCAGGTAGTTATTATACTTCTTCCACCGTCACAAGATGGTTTACTTTTCTTATCATACCTCTAATGGCCGGATTGTCCTTTTGCACCACAGAGGAATTCATTTTGCCAAGGCCTAGTGCCTTCACAGTCAGCTTTTGGTCCGGCTTTCTGCCAATTGGCGACCTTGTTAGCGTAATTTTTAGTTCTGCCATTTTTGTAACCTCCTATGCAAGCAGCTCGTCAATGTCTTTGCCACGCAGGCGCGCCACTTGTTGCGGTGTTTTGGTTTCTTTCAGGCCGCGCACAGAGGCATGAACAACATTGTGCTTGTTGCGAGAGCCAATGCATTTTGTTATCACATTTTTAATACCAGCAAGCTCCATTACCGCACGCACAGGCGAACCGGCGATGATACCGGTACCAGCCGGGGCTGGCTTTAGCAGCACACTAGCAGCACCAAAGCGACCGATAACTTGATGGAACAGGGAGTCGTTTTCGTCTCTCTCGATATATATCATGTTTTTCTTAGCGTCTTCGCGTCCTTTGCGAATGGCTTCTGTGGTTTCCTGCGCCTTGCCCAGGCCAAAGCCCACGTGGCCATTGCCATCACCCACAACTACAAGAGCCGAAAAGGACATTGTGCGACCGCCTTTAACAACCTTGGTAACACGCTTGATTGTAACAACTCTGTCTTTAAGGTCAAGCGCATTTGCGTCTATCTTTGTTCTCAGATGGATTACCTCCTTTTGCATTTTGCTCGGGCAACCGGGGACGGTCGCCCCTACTAGAACTCCAGCCCGGCTTCTCTGGCCGCATCGGCCAGCACTTGCACCTTGCCTTGATAAATATACCCGCTTCTGTCGAAAACCACTTTCTTGATGCCCCTGTCCAAAGCTTTTTTGGCTATTGCTTCGCCAATAACTTTAGCGGCTTCTTTGTCGGAAGTTTTTTCCAGCTTGCCCGCCAGGGCCTTTTCTTGTGTAGATGCAGCAACCAGCGTGTGGCCTGCCACATCGTCTATAATTTGCGCGTACATATGTTTATTAGAGCGAAAAACAGTAAGTCTTGGCTTGGACATAGTGCCCGAAACCTTGTTTCTGATTCGCAGCTGCCTTTTCTTTCTCGCAACATTGCGAGCCGGCTTTTTAATCATATGGCTATGCTCCTTGTTATTGAAATTTCATTACGCCTTCTTACCAGACTTGCCAGCCTTACGACGTATTCTCTCAGTAGAGTACTTAATCCCTTTGCCTTTATACGGCTCGGGCGGGCGTTTTGCGCGGATATTGGCGGCGTGTTGGCCAACCTTCTCTTTGTCAATGCCCTTTACATGTATCGTTGTATTACCCTCAACAGAAACTTCGATGCCGTCCGGGTCTGCCATCTCTACAGGATGAGAGTATCCCAGCGTCAATGTCAGTTTACCACCCGCATGTGCAGCGCGATAACCCGTACCAACTATATTGAGGGTTTTTTGATATCCCGTTGTTACACCAACCATCATATTGGAGATGAGCGTGCGCGTCAGCCCATGCAGGGCTCTGTTGCGCTTTAAATCATTGTTTCTGGTTATGGTGATAACACGCTTGTCGTTATCTTCATCATCAACCTTAACAATAATATCTTTGCCAAGCTCCAATTTGCGCGTAAGTGTACCCAAAGGACCTTCTACCGTCACGACATTGCCCTCAGCCATGTTAAATTTCACCTTGGAAGGAATCTCGATTGGCATTTTTCCTATTCTTGACAATTATCTCACCTCGCTACCAAATATATGCGATAATTTCGCCGCCAACGCCTTCTTTGCGCGCTGTTCTATCAGTTACAATGCCCTGGTTTGTGGATACTATAGCGCATCCCAGTCCATTAAGCACCTTTGGTATATCATCAGCACCAGCGTATACACGCAGGCCAGGCTTAGAAATACGTCTGATACCCGAAATTACCTTCTCGTTTTTATCTCTGCCGTATTTTAAAGTTATACGGATATTCTTTTTAACCGCATCGCCCACAATTTCGTATCCCTTTACATAGCCTTCTTCTACCAAAATCTTGGTGATGGCTTCTTTAACACGGGAACTGGGGATATCAACGGTATTATGCCTTGCAGAATTTGCATTTCTTATTCTTGTAAGCATATCTGCAATTGGGTCGCTCATTGCCATGTGCGTAAACCTCCTTGCCTATTTTTCTCCAGTCTTACCAACTGGCCTTCCTCACGCCGGGAATTTGCCCTTTATACGCCAATTCTCTGAAGCATATACGGCAAATGCCATATTTGCGCAATGTGGCATGAGGCCTTCCGCAGATTTTACAGCGTGTATATGCCCTAACTTTAAACTTAGGCTTTTTTTGCTGCTTTAAAACTAGTGCCTTTCTTGCCATATTTTCCTCCTTTTACTGCGCCCGCTTAAAGGGCATCCCAAACAGTCTCAATAGCTCATAGGCTTCCTCGTCGCTGTTTGCAGTAGTAACAAATATAACATTCATGCCCCTAATTTTGTCGATATTCTCGTAAGAAATCTCGGGGAAGATGATTTGTTCGCGTATGCCCAGGGTATAGTTGCCGCGGCCATCAAAGGCCTCTCCGGAAACACCTTGGAAGTCGCGCACACGGGGTAGGGCTACATTGATAACCCTATCCAAGAAGCTGTACATCTTTTCTCCCCGCAGCGTCGCTTTCACGCCTATTGTCATACCCTCGCGCAATTTAAAATTGGCCACAGACTTTCTAGCCTTTGTGGGTATGGGCTTTTGACCCGTGATGATGGTGATGTCATTAACGGTGGCATCCACGGCTTTCGCGTTTTCTTTCGCTTCGCCTAGGCCCACGTTTACAACAATCTTCTCAACCTTAGGTACAGCCATTTTATTCTTATAAGAAAATTTTTCCATCATCGCAGGAACAATTTCCTTTTCATAAAACTCCCTTGCTCGGTTCAATTTCAAACCTCCTAGCCTAAAAACAGTATTTTGTTACTGTTACTTCGATTTCTTTGTTTTTGTTATCACAATCTCATCAATCACATCGCCAGATGGCTTCGCAACACGCTTTATGGTCTTAACGGTTCTATCCGCTTCTTTTGCCACGGTCACATCAAGACCCACTCTAACGCCTTTTCCTTTGTGAACATATGCCACATTGGATATATGCAACGGAGCTTCTGTTGTGATAATTCCGGAATTCGGGTTTTGCTGGCTGCGCTTTTTATGTTTTTTCATCATATTCGCGCCTTCAACAATAACCTTTTCGGTTTTTGCATCTACAGAAAGCACCTTGCCCTCTTTACCCTTATCCTTGCCTGCGGTGATAATCACCCGGTCGCCTCTTTTAATTTTGCTGGCCATGATATCCTCCTTTTTCCTAGAGAACCTCGGGGGCAAGGGAAAGAATTTTCATGTATTGCTTTTCTCTCAATTCCCTGACCACCGGGCCAAAAATTCTGGTTCCTCTGGGGTTTTTATCATCCCTTATAATAACAGCGGCATTATCGTCAAAGCGGACATACGAGCCATCTGCGCGGCCTACCATCTTTACGGTGCGCACAACAACGGCTTTCACCACTTCACCTTTCTTTACAACGCCACCGGGTGTTGCATCTTTTACGGTTGCGATAATCACGTCGCCAACGCCTGCATATCTGCGTCCGGAACCACCCAGAACACGTATGCACAAAAGCTCCTTGGCACCGGAATTATCCGCCGCATTAAGTCTTGATTCTTGTTGAATCATGGTAAATTCCTCCTAGCCGGGCGACCACAGGTCGCCCCTACGAATCGAATTACTTTGCTTTTTCTAGGACTTCAACCAGTCTCCAACGCTTCTCTTTAGAGAGCGGCCTGGTCTCCATAACCCTAACTCTATCGCCTATGCCGCAAGTATTTTCTTCGTCATGGGCTTTCAATTTAACTGTGCGTTTTACGATTTTGTTATACAAGGGGTGGCGCACGCTGGTTTCTACAGCTACAACTATGGTTTTATCCATTCTGTCGCTGGTCACGCGGCCTATCCTTGTTTTTCTCAAATTTCTTTGAATAGTCTCAGCCACTACTTAACCTCCTAACCAACAAGTCCGCGCTCTTTGCGTGTTTTAACGGTATTAATGCGGGCTATGTTGCGCTTCACTTCTTTTATTCTTGCGGTGTTATCCAGCTGGTTTGTGCCGTTTTGCAGCCTTAGGTTAAATAGCTCCTTTTTGGCATCCACAAGCTCTTTGTGTAGTTCGCCATGAGACCTTGTGAGCAGCTCTTCTAGATATTTCCTACTCTTCACTAAATACCACCATCTTCCTTTTTCGAATCATTGGACTTCGTATGATACGCCGCTTCGCGTTCATCCAATTCTTTGTCTAGCTCTTCCCTGGACAGTATCTTGCATTTGATAGGCAGCTTGTGCATGGCCAGGCGCAAAGCCTCGCGGGCTGTTGCTTCTGCAACGCCGTTAAGCTCAAACATCACGCGGCCGGGTCTTACAACAGCCACCCAATAGTCCGGCGCGCCTTTACCACTACCCATGCGGGTTTCGGCCGGCTTTGCCGTTATTGGCTTGTCAGGAAAAATCTTTATCCATACATTACCGCCACGCTTGAT
>Ga0131853_10013755_pt1 | contig 14837 bp, 10 predicted proteins | sample TergutLab28metaG_FD_92764 | JGI IMG/M metagenome (GOLD analysis project Ga0131853, IMG submission 92764) | Labiotermes labralis P1 segment gut microbial communities from Petit-Saut dam, French Guiana - Lab288 P1 (version 2) (version 2) | ecosystem: Host-associated > Arthropoda: Insects >... | reverse complement strand
TAGCTCCTCGTTATGCAGTCTCCTCCATTCCCCTGTTACCTCGTCCCTCCTAGGTCCAAATATTCTCCTCAACACCATGTTCTCAAACACCCTCAGCTTCCTTTCCTCCCGCAATGTCAACGATGGCGATATCTACTTTCAGAATGTCGTGCGGTTGCACGGCACACGCGTGTTATGTGATGTGGCACTCATAAGAGAAGTACGGCCTACCGCGCGGTGATTTATACCGAATCCCCATTTGCTTATCATAATTGTGAGCTTATCGCATTATCGAATTTGATTCCGATCGGCCAGGAAATGTGGAAAGTGCGGGTATAATGTTATTTAGAGCTGTAATTGAAGCGCGACTGTCATCAGTGGCGTACCGGGGGGGGGGGTTCAACCTCCCCCGAAATTCCGAAAGCCCTCCAAAATCGTGCCAAACTCAACCCGACTGTGAAAACTGTTAAAAATTGCTTAATGTAGGACGCCAACACCCAAAGATGTTTGGAAAAAAAATGCAGTAAAATTTAAAAACTACCTAGGTTCGCAAGTGTTTTACATTAGCAATGACAAATAAATTAGTTGTCATCATAAATAGTCTTAAAGTACCAAAAATTAAGAAAATTTTACTATATGAACTGGAATTTCTTGTACCAAATTACAGCTGCCTCCAGAACCCCTGACTAGGGGGCTACCGCCCCCCAGATCCCGTTCTCTCTGTCCTCCGTCCTCAACTGAATTTGTCGAACCCCCCCCCCCCGAACAAAATTCCTGGATACGCCACTGACTTTCGCCGAGCCGATTTTCAAGCATCTCATTCACTCGCGACCGGTTTCTGCAAAGAACAATTCTGAATGCGTACAGAAGAAAACCAAATAGATGCTACTGAATGATTTATTGCACTTATAATCTGCTCAACATGTTTCGGGCACTTATATGGCCATCATCCGGAGTTCGAGACTAGTTTTATTACCGCATATGACGGAAGCTGCTCGAGCCGCTTCCCTCATCCCGGACGCATAGCCTGCTGCCCTGCACCTGACCGCCGACCACCAGCAGCCAAGGCATTACACACCATATGCGGCAATAACACAAGTATAGTCTCGAGCTCCTGATGGGCATATAAGTGCCCAAAACATGTTGAGTAGATTACAAGTGCAATAAACCATTCATTAGCATCTATTTGGTTTTCTTCTCTACGCATATATCACGATGCACGGACAAACATACACCAAATTAATCAATTCTGAGTTTCATGACTGTCCGGCCGACAGCGGTTTAGTCGCCGATGCTAGGTCAGAGACCTTTTTGTTTTTGCCAGATTTACGAAATAATGGCAGTTAACTGGGCCAGAGGAGCGCTGGCAGTGTGGAAGGCGATGACCGTTCTGGGCGACCACTGAGTGTAACGTGTCTGGGATTGGGTCATATTCGGTCAGCGTCTCAGAAACAACTGCGACGCTTCATCTGAAATGAGTACTAGTTATGGGGACAAACGGTGTGGCGGTAGGTGAAGGCCGATTAGAAAACACTTGAATGTTATAGAATCAGGACAGATTCGTCTGTCGGATTGCATAGTGCATTTTCACGGAGATGTAATGAATGTTGTAATTATTTTCTTTCATCGTAGGCCTGAATATTGCCTATAATGCAGGACGTCTTCATAAATGGGAAAAGTGCAGGCAGTGTACAGCGTCAAACCTGGATTCTAATAAGAAATTCAGCACTTGTAAGCCATTGTGTATTATTTTAACTATATTTCCTCGTGGAGAATGACATTGTTTGAAGTCCACATATTAACAAGTCGCATTCCTTGAAAAACGTGGAAAATTTCGTATACTTGGTCATGGCAGCGAAAATCAAAATTATGTGCAGGAATCAACTGCGAACATTTTAATGCTGAAATGCTCACAATCTTTCATTTCCGTTTTTAATGATATAGCTTACATGTTTTTCCCCCGGCCCCAGATCGAAAAATTAAAATGCCATTTTATTTCGATACGGGAAAGAGAACACAGAATGAGGGTGCTGGGTTAGAAATGATAAAGGAGTATTTGCAGACAGGAGACGATAATGATCGGAAGGCTGGAGGCAGTTGCATAATGATGGAATTCAGATTTTGTGCTGTTTTATCACGTTCTTAAATTAGGTTAATGAAATAATAAGATGATGAAGTGGGCGGGAATGTAGCATGCATGGGTAAGATGTGTATCAAATTTTATGAAAGTCCGTCTAGTGGGAGTCGAGTTGGTCCATGTGGACGGACGGACAGACACGATAATAATATATCTAATATTCGCTGTGCGCAATTTTGCGAACGTGCCTACAAAGTTATATCAAACACAGATGTGAGATGTGGGCTATATTCAGCTGGTTTCGAATATGGTTTAATGGTGGAAGCTTGTGAACGCGGTAATAAACAACCTTCACATACCAAAATGCCAGGAAATTTCTAGCACAGTCGGGGTTTATGTGAAAGTCTGTGCTGCGCGTAGATAGATTGTTTTTCTTGTTTTATGGCTCGACAGCCCCACGGGGGCCTAGGCTTCCTCATCGTTGAGGTTTCGAGATCACACTCAGACACACAACACTCAGTAGGACTCCTGTGGACGAGTGATCGGCCCGTCTCCAGGACTTCCATCTGACAACACAAATTCACAAGAGACAGTCATGCCCCTGGCGGGATTCGAATTCGCAATCTCAGCACTCGAGCGGCCACAGACCCACGCCGTCGACCGTGCGGCCACCGGGATCGTCAGATGGTACTAGGCACGGTAAAAAGGTTGAAAAACTGATAGATCATACAGCTAATTAATCAGTTACGTGAGACAAGCGAATTTCTTAGATAATTATTCACCTGATTAAGAAAGTTTGTATTGTTCATGTTCTGTTTTGGCGCCTAATGGCATGATAGGTATTTGTTATGAAGGAAGAAACGAAAAGGTTTGACTGCTTTAACATTTGTGTGGGTGGTTCGGGGAAGACCACGGGAAACCTCAGGTATTATAGTGAGCACCTGGACAGAGACAGAAGATTGATGGAACTTTCCGTTTAAGAACGCGACGTTCAGTAGGCCAACTGTTCCTCGTATTCCTGTATTTTTTAAAGCTTAATACCCCCCCCCCCCCAATACATGCTTGTTGCCAAAATGAGGTCTTGATATACATTGTAGACACTTGGCCGCTAGACATTCCGACGCGACTTTCATAAAGCCGTGCGACTGTGATCAGAAGCTGTAAGTAGGTAAGAAGGAAAATAAAAAAGTAGAATGTTTGATGAATACGTTACACGCACGTGCGTCGACGTCTACAGAGAGAAAGTTGGAAAGGCCTTTGCGAGGTAGATTCGTGGTATCCAGGTTGTATTTACGTCTGCCAATAAACAGTGTAAACCGATTGGCTTATTGATGTGTGTGGTAGGCCGCCGCGTTCGCGATTTGAATCCCAAATGGAGGACCTGTAACATCTGACCCACCCGACAGTCATTATTTTAATCCATATCGGTCCAGTGTCGAACTAAACTGGGCAGCACTTTCCGCTTAGGTCGACCTGAAATCGACAAGATATCTGAAGAATACAAAACCAACTAGATGCCACTTATTACTTTATTATACTTCTTATAGGCTCAGCATGTTTCGGGCACTACTATACCCATCATCAGGAGCTCGCGACTATGATGTTGATTACCACATTGGTCGTTTCGTTCTTGGTGTGCTGTATGTTGGAGGTAAGGTGCAGTTAGGCTGGAGTGGTGTCCGGGCTGCAGGCTGAAGCACAGTTGTGCTTGAGCCTGCAACCCGGACACCACTCCAGCCTAACTGCACCTTACCTCCAACATACAGCACACCAAGAACGACAAAATCAATGTGGTAATCAACATCATAGTCGCGAGCTCCTGATGATGGGCATAGTAATGCACGAAACATGTTGAGCCTATAAGAAGTACAATAAAATAATAAGTGGCATCTATCAGTTATCACAATGATGCACGGTCCAATAAACATCAAATTCGACAAGATATTTTCGAAATCGGTTATGGCGTCATCGTGGGGGCTGAATAGTTAAGCTGTTATAAACGAGTGTTGTTATAACCAAGGAGTATAATGTTAAATAGTTTACTGTGAGAAATTATTGCTATCGCAGACTGACGCTTTAGGCGAAATATCGCATAAAATCGAGTTCGTTATAACCGGGTTCGACTGTATTTACAGCGTTGTATTTTGGTTTTCATAAGCTGCTGTTATCTAGTGGCTGCTTATCAACAAGTATGTTAAAGTTATTAGGCTCCACCGTATAAAATGAAGACATTTGTGCTCCCCTGGTTTATTTGTCCTTTTTCGGCAACATAAATTTTAGGCCTGTGCTAAATATGACACCATGCAGTTAGCATATCTGCAGAATGGGGAGCTTCGTCACTTGTGCTGTCCCCGTAATGTTAACAGGGCATATCAAGGGGGATGAAGGGGTTGCAACATGTAGCACGCAAGTAGACATGATACATACAGAATGTTCTTTGGGAAACTTGCAGGAAGAAGACACATGGGCAGACCTACGCGTAAAAGGGAGGACAGTATGAAAATAAGGGCGCGAGAATGTGGAGTGAATTCATTTATCTTAAGGTGGGGATCAGTGACATGCTCTTGCAAACACTGCAGCGGAACTTCCGGTTACCTGCGAGAAGTTTATTGAGTATTTGAACTCAATTCATAAACTGTATTAATATATATAAAAAAGGTAAACCAGTCCCATTACAGGCCCGAGGTGCCCAGAGGGTTCCAGGAAGTTAAGGTTCCCAGATTACGTAACAATGGCCCAGGATGGTGCTAAGGTTGTCAGCCTTACGCACCGGCTATTTTTACCCCCAGGAAATACTCCTGGTACTCGTTTCTGTTAGAGGCTGAGTCGATCTCAGGGCCATCGTGCGATCGGAAGGATTATGTCAATGAAAAATTCCAATGACACCATCTGGAATCGAACCGGCGACCTTCCGATTTGTAGCGCAACACCTTAACCACTGTGGTATCGCGGTATTAATATATATATATGTATATATATATATATGTATGTATGTATGTATATATATATATATAGAGAGAGAGAGAGAGAGAGCATTCTGAACAAGTTTATTTTGAATAACAGGAAGGCGCAGCGGTTTATTCCCAGGAATCTTTGGACGTCAAGAATGCAAATATAATATTGCCGATACTACACTGTCATTTCTTTTCATTAAAATTATTTCTGCTTATCTTTCATTCCGGATATTAGAATAAGCAGTGCTTAGCTCACCGGCCGGATGCAGACGGTAAGTCTTCCCTCGACGCCAGGTTTGCAGTTTGTATTTTGTTTCGTACGTGAATTAATGAATTAGATTGTCAACTTTTTGTGGAAGGATTCAGACCCCCATTATAATATAACTTGTGAATTTATGGACACCTTTCAGTGAACCCGGATACAAATGTGAGAGGGCGGATAGTTCTGTCCCCCTTTCATTTATGGGATAAACCGAAAGACACCTGTTTGTCTTCAACGTCGCCGTCAGACTGACTACGTGAATGCCGGTATTGGATCGTCTAGACCATGGCTGCCTAACATCAGGCCCTCTGTCACTGGATTAGTTTCAGTAATACAATTTAACAAACCTGTTATAACATGTCTACAGAATATAATGCCGGTCCCAGTAGCCGTGCGGTCTAAGGCGTCGGTCTGCGGCCGCTCGCCTGCTATGATTGTGGGTTCGAATCCCACCGGGGGCATGGATGTCTGTCGGTTGTGAGTGTCGTGTGTTTAGTCAGGTAGAGGTCTCTGCGACGAGCTGATCACTCGTCCAAAGGAGTTCTACCGACTGTGGTGCGTCGTTTTGTGTGATCTAGAAACCTAGTGAACAAGGAGGCCCTGGCCCACTGAGGGCTCTCGCCCCAAAAACAAACAAACAAACAAACAAACAAACAAACAGAATATAATGTGGCGCACTTATTAGCACAGGAAATATTTACACACTATAACTCATCACTTTCGAGACAGCACACAGTAAACAAATATTTCTTTGTGTTTTATTCAGTTCACAATTCCTACTGCCTTGTAACTCAACCGTACAGTTGGCGTACCATATTGTTTGTAAATTACAGCGTTTTGGTGAATTCAATTCCCTTACATCCCCCCCCCCCCATTTTGAATATCTGAATACACACAGGCGGCCCTCAGTCGAGTCGTGTGGCCCTCCTGTGGGTAGAAGTTGGCCAGCCCTGGTGTAGACTGAGTCTGCCTGGCCTGCCCGCACCATAATACAGTGAGGTGTCATGCGCTGACGGTGTCCAAACAGGAACACAGTTCATGTGTTTCACAGCAAAATGTGAAGCCTGGTGGTGTTTGTGGGTACAGCTGGCTATGTCATGAGGCAGCTAACTACCCTGATTTTCTGATCCGTGTGATATAAACTGACCTTGTGTCCGAGATGTTCTCTCTTCTTCATAGTTCGTGTGATTCCCGATAGGGCATTAATTGCGATTTTTACACTGAACTGAACATGGATTGGGCAATAACATTTCTTAACTATTGTTCTAAAGAACTGGTCTATTGTATGCAGTTTTCGTAACACAACTTAAAGTAAAAGGAGCCCAGTTTTGCATTTCCCTTATGTTTAGTTTGTTTTATATCCGGATAATAACAGTCACTGTTGTTTCCTGCCACACAGTTAGATGCCGTAATTGATAACAAAACTCATCATCTTACGCCACTTCCTCCTTTTATCCAGATTGACATTACAGCCATACGGTAGTAGTTGCGTGTGTGGGAAAACGCATCGCCATGTGTGGAGCGCCTGGCACTAAACGGCACAAATGTTTAAAACAGCCGTCTGTGCTCTTGGGTTCTTCCTCAGTAGCAAACTGAGTGAGTGTGGGGACTTCATTGGCTAGATGAGAAACTGTTCGCTTCTGAAGAAGGACACTGCTCCAGGTAGTCAATTAGCGATTTTTTTTTGTGTATTTATTTAACTCTGAAGTGGACTGCAGTAACAGAAGAAGTATGAAGTGACGATAAATTTGCTGCTTGTGCGTGTCCGAACCTTGGTTTCTCGCCTCAGATGATGAACACACTTCGAGGGTGTTTCAGAATGAATTGCTGAGGACAATACCTGAACATCAAACGGGGGGGAGAGGCGGAAGTAACAAGAATTTGGGGAACATTACATAGGAATACAGTTCGTGTTGCATATTCTTCACCATATACGGACGCGTAGCACGCATGTGCAAGATGAGACATACCGTATGCATATATTGTAAGTTAGAACCCGGAGAAGAAGGGAGACCACTTGGGCGTCCTAGGCGTGGTTGGGAGGATGTTATTAAAATGGTTCATACAGGCACGTGGTGTAAGGATGTTAACAGTGGCCAAATGGCGAGTGTGTTGTGAAACCGTTAGTTGGTCAGCAGGTTCCATGACAGGCGGGGACTCTCTCGAACATCCGAACGACTTCACTTCTGGAAAAGGACCGAGACTTTCCGTCATGGTATTTGCCGAATGTGACTTGATGTGTGTCTGCTGTCATATTCATACACACCAAATACAAGTTCCAAGACAGGCTACTTCACTTCGCTTAAATTGAGAGGCTAATTGAAAGAGGGTGGAATGGAGGGGGGGGGGGCCATCACCATAGGATTCCTGTCGGAGTTGTCAGGCAACTCAAATTTCAAAGTTAGAAGGCCGTGTGTATAAATGTACGAGATATAAATAACATATACTATATGTACGAATAAAATACAGTATTTATCCGCGCTTCCACCGAGTTCTAAAGCCATCAGTGGTCAAGTGTGTCATCGGTCGATCTCAGATTTGCACCTGAATAATCCTTAAGACAAGTCTAATGCTTCTGTCGGTACGCAGAAAGTGTCGCAGCTAGCGAGCAAGCATCGGCCACGACCACAAGTTGCAGAACTCCTTCCAAATTATAGTAGGCCTGTACACTGTACAATCGGAAGTGTGTGTGTGTGTGTAATATTACACACACACATGTAAGTATAATAATATAAGTGAATACATATAGGTGTATATACAATTCTAGTCCGCGTTCTGTTGTCGACAAATGTTTGTACAGTAAAAACATTTCATCACAGCTCTCGGTGATTATTGTTTATCGTGGCGTAAGTATTATGGCATGCGGTTGTAGGCGCAGCAGTGCCAACGGAATTTCTTATTGTGCAGTGCGGTGTTTCTACACTGCAACAGAATGCACGATTACGTGAAACTGTGCGTTTGCTTCGTCTGCCGACCATCAGCATTGTGCTAGCCACAGCCGTGATGTACGGTGTCTTAACAGCAGGCAATCCAAAGGGAGTTCTCCAGAGTGCGATCTATTGCTTCCTCCTTCAATTCAAAGTTTCCTCTCGTTTCCTTAAGGTCATCCATTAGCTGATTACGTCTTCTTCCTCGTCTTCCCGTCAATTCCAATCCTTCCCTCTCTCTACCTTTCCTTCAGCAACGTGCTTTAGAAGGCAGCGTACGCACTATATGACCAATCTACTTAGTTTTACGTCTTAATATTGTGTGCAGGATGTTCTTCATCTCCTTGACTCTGTGTATAGTTATTAATTTCCCACACAATCGGTCCAGCTGATTTTCCTCGACTTTTCAAAACATCACGATATTTCTGATCTATTTTCCGAAGTGCCCAGGTTTCATCTCCACACAAAGCTATGCTTCAAATGTAGCACTTAACTAGTTTCTTCCTTAAATTTAAGTCCAATTTACTGTTGAAGAGGTGTTCTGCTATGCAATCCTGAATTTAACTGCACGGGCACATCTTGTACCATTTGTTATCATGCTCCCCAAATAGTTCAAATATTTCACATGGTTCATCTGTTTTTTTTTTATTTTTATTTATCATAATCTTTAGTGGGGACGGTTGCCTTGAGGTTCTCATTACCTTAGTTTCTCGACATCAATTTCCATTCTACAGCATCCTCCAGCATCTGCAGTTACGTAGTCCGCTATTTATTGTCACTTTCAGGAACGTAGTGCATGGTCGTGCAGTGGTACTTAATATGTTAGCATTGGCACTCATCAGTGCACTGTTTTCATTAGCTCGGGCAACACACAACAAGCCATGTAAGGCTGCAGAGGAGCACTGATTTGCGGCATCTCTGTTTCAGGCTCTGTCCGTACCTCACTGGTTGCTGGTTCCAGCTTCAATGTGACGTGGCATCTCGCCTACCCACACAGGGTAAGTACTGTCTCTTGCACAACAGAATGTACCTGACCTTCACAGGGTGGGTACAGACCCTTAACACTCAGTGACGACGGTCAGGGGGAGCGGGAAACATATAGCCCCTGCCAAAAACATGCGTCTCTGTCACTGCATGTGTACAGTTATAACAACGTACAGCACTACGTCAGAAAAGTATTATTTCTTTCGCGCGCTCTCTCTCGCTCTCGCTGTTTCTCCTTTCTTTCTTTCTTTCTCTCTCCCTCTCTCTCTCTCTCACACACACACACACACACACGACAGCTGTACTTTAGCCTAATGTATTTTTAAATGCAATACAACGGTTACTGGCGACAAACAAGGGGCATTCGGCTTTCCACATTGCAGACAACTTCCAAACACAACTGGACGGTCCACAGTCATTATCAGTAAAGGCCAGTTGAAATGTGATGGCACACGCGCAGAAACCAGATTTCGGCTTTCGGCGAAACGGACGAGTCCATTTAAATTGGCGGGGGCGTCAGTTCAGTCGACTACTGGCAGTCGAGGTGTGCGCATCAGCGGTAGTAATGCAGGATTACAGCATGTTCCGAGGTAGTGTGAAGGGTACTGGCTACCCACTCCATTCGCCAGTTCCCCCTTCACTTCCCCACCCGTGCGTCACCGTGTGCCATCACGTTTCAACTGGAGTCTACCTCATGTTCATCGGACAGCGTAGGCCGTACATGTTTCTGCGGTTAGTAAGATACAAAATTTCATCCTCTATCTGTAGGGCGATTTCTGATCGCTTTCAGGAGTTGGAGTTTTACCCCCAAATCCGAAGGCAGATCTAACATGAACGAAAAACAGCGACTTCTCCAAAATGTTCAATGCACTCCGCTCGACACCTCCGGCTACCAATGGATACCGGCCGAGTTCTACAGCCCAGTGTGCTTATTGTCTGGATGTGCCTATGGCGACTGCGCGAAATGCTTGCTTCGTCATATAAACTAATGTCTGTGAAAGTCGAGAGCGGACTGCTTCAGTCTGGGAGCTGAGGGCAGGATTGAGTGCACACACCATTTGTGATTGTGGGTGTACCATTGAGTGCACACACCATTTGTTATTGTGGGTGTGCCATTGAGTGCACACACCATTTGTGATTGTGGGTGTGCCATTGAGTGCATACACCATTTGTGATTGTGGATGTGCCATTGAGTGCACACCCTATTTGTGATTGTGGGTGTGCCATTGAGTGCACACCCCATTTGTGATTGTGGATGTGCCATTGAGTGCACACCATTTGTGACTGGGTGTGCCATTGAGTGCACACCCCATTTGTGATTGTGGGCGTGTCATTGAGTGCACACACCATTTGTGACTGTGGATGTGCCTCCGTCTGACAAAGAAGAAATAGGTGAAATTTTTGAAGTAATGAATTTTAAATTGTCATTTACAAATCAGTCAAGTAATTGACGGAACTGTATATTAGAAAGGCGTATCTGCCTTAAACTAAATGAAAATAGGTAGGTTTTATTTTTACGTCAGTTCGTCGCTCGATTAACAAACGATGAATTTGAAATCGTGTATTAATATCTGGTGTAGGTGCAGCAGTTGGGATAACTCCACTACTTACACATTAAGATAGCATCGAAACAGTAGAGGCTTTTTTCATTGATTAAAACAAATCGCGAAGAAACTGAATTTGAACTGTCAGAAATCTGTTGTATTTGCTAGCGTTAGTAACTTCTTTGGAAGTTTAGAAGATAGAACAAAAAATAAAATATTTATGACATATTGGCAAATTTTTAGTAATTTTTCAGTCACTGATACTCACAATTCAGACCGAACGAGAGTATCATTGCAGTAAAGTTGCCTGTAGATCGACAGTTTTGGTATCCAAGAGCGATGTTTCGTTTGAAAATCAAATTGATGCGTCTCTCCGCGACCTCTCCCAAGTGTTGCTTCCGTCCGCCACTGGCCGAACCTCAGGGGTGCCAACGTTTCCTACATCCCGCCGGAGAACTGCACCACACTATCTGAAACAATTGCCCGCCTAATCGCAGCAATCTGGCAACGAAACGTAACGTCGACGCGGGGGGTGGGGTGGGGGTGTTTACGACAGTAACAAATAAAACAATAAACACTTTCTTAAGGGTAGTAATGCGTAATACTATAGCCTATCCTACCCAACAGTCATCCTCATCTTCTCGTGATATACCCTTTTCTCACAAACGAAATGACGACCGAGTCACAGTGGTATAACTGTTTCACCAGGAATGGAGGAAATTCCAGCCCTAAACATGCCGGTCCAGAGGCTAAAGGTAGCAATCCTACCACTGGACCTACCCTGCTCTGGGTCCGTAACCCATTCAGGGGAAATTTTCACCACTGGCAAGTCTCACGGAAAGACACAAATTGCAAAGGAGTTAAAAATAACACCAGTTTTGGAGAAATTACTGGAATACAAGAGAAGCTGGATACAACATGTAAATAGAATCCCTAGAAATATATTATCCAGGGTAATGAAATACTACTCCCCAACTGGCAGGAGGAATCATGGTAGACATTTGAAGAGACTTCTGGATATGTGAGACCGGAACGGGTCAACAAGTGGCCCAACTCCATGAAAGATGTATGATGATTATGATGACACTTTCTTAAATATGCAGTGGCTGCTGTGAAATATGCAGTGGCTGCTGTGAAATACTGGCTGCATTTTTGACGCTTACGTGCTGTAAAACCCCGCGACTCTGCGGCATCCCACACACTGTCTGGGGTAGTGTGATTTTGGCGACCGTTACAGACCGGAAAGCAATGGGGACAGAAGAAAGTGACCACCTACCTTGGCCGTAACCTCTCGCAGGCGATGTGCACTTTGCATTTACTGATGCCGAAGTAGGGACTTTTGACTGATGTTGATGCCAGTGTTGCCGAGGGTGAATTTTGGCAGATTGGTTCAGCTAGCGACCGTTACAGACCGGAAAGCAATGGGGACAGAAGAAAGTGACCACCTACCTTGGCCGTAACGTCTCGCAGGCGATGTGCACTTTGCATTTACTGATGCCGAAGTAGGGACTTTTGACTGATGTTGATGCCAGTGTTGCCGAGGGTGAATTTTGAAGTTCTCAGCTGTCACTAATTCACCACTACTCAAGGAATTGTGAAGATGATTTGTAGCACTTTCTGGGCTCATATACTCAACACTACATCACTGAAACAAATTTGTGTTCTCTGCGTTTCCACAAACGCTTTTGTCTCGGGTCTTACAGTAGCTCCCAGACCCGAAACTGCTGGACAATTCACCTGCAGGTACCTGTTGGTTCCAGCACTGCACGCTTGTGTTAATAACAACCAGCGCATGGGTTATTTATCTTTAGGTTCCACACAAGGCTGGAACCACCATCGAAGGTTTGCTCGCACCGTCTAGTCCTGTTTAATGGGCGTTGTTATGACTAGTGTTGGCCTTAGCTAGAACTAGCTTGCTATAGGAAGATATTAGATGGTGTACCTTGTATGGATCTGTTTGTGTAGTATACTTTCAAAATTTGGCTAGGATATATACATTGGAAATTTATTATCCATTATAACTTGAAACCACTTGTCGTATTTATAAATATTGAGCGTTATTAAATGAAATTTTATTCGCTGTTTCATAATCTTTAAAGTGGATTAATTTTTTACTGTCACTGTCAGTTTGGTGTATGCACTTGGGTCGAAACAACGGAATGAAACCCTTAGAGCAGAGGCCAAGTACACTTACGGCCACACAGCACTTAACAGGGTTAACCAGGCAGCACACACTCGCCGATCCCAACACCGACTGACTTCAGAGCGACCACTCACCAGTTGCGTAGTGAACTTTTTATTTATGACGTCATATTCTATCGGAAGTTTTTTGTACTATTATTATAATACTTCTATATTATACGTATTTAAGTATTTTTCGATATTTTTTAACTACAAATGTTACGTGACATTATTAGAACGAGGAATTTATTTTATGGTTTAAGCTCTTATTTTGAAACGTTTACTGAATTTCCCTATTTGTCGTGGATTGAAATACGTAGTACTTCTTACAGGTCAAACAGAAATGCATTTGTATTGCGTCATAGGGTCCTGGTTCATTTTGACCGGACTGATCGATCAAAAGAAATGCTTGTTTGTAACTATTTACATTTTACTAATGCACTACTGGGCAGAAACTAAATTTTAATTATCAACATTATATTTTATGACATTTTATCGTAAGGCATAATGTATAATTTGCGTACATGTACATTTGTAAACGTTGTAAGCCCTAGATGCCATCTGCAAGTGGTGCATACACTGCCCCTCGATACTGGTGTGAAAGCCGAACAACGACGAAGACGGAATAATTGAAACAGTTTTAGTTTTCTGTGACCGTGCATCGTGAGCAAATTGTGAAGTGAGAGAGAAAACCAACAAGATGCAACAGTTAGATGTTTATTGTCAACAATTTCTCAACATGTTTCGGGCATCATTATGCCCATCTTCAGGAGACCAAGACGTACACAATACCCCACAAAAAAGACAATACAGCTAATATCTACATTTTCCCCGCTTGTTACAGCGCAGCACACCACGTGCAGTAACACACGTCTTGGTCTCCTGAACATGAGCATAATGATGCCCGAAACATGTTGAGAAAGTGTTGATAATAAACATCTAACTGTTGCATCTTGTTGGTTTTCTCTCTCACTTCACAATTTGAAACAGTTTTGTTTCGACAGCAGCTTAGGGTATAGTAAGTCTGTATACGTATTGATTGCAGTGACCGTCTGCAGAGTTCAACATGCACCCTCTTAAGATGAAAAGTGTTGTTATAACTAGACCAGTTACAGCCGTAATATCATTTACTATTACTAATACTAGTACTAAATTGTTGTTTATTTAAGTATTGACTCGACACCATGTGGCACATTGCAAAATAAGCCGTAAAACCATACAAAAACGAAAAGAGCAAAACATTGGACAACAATAATAATAATGATAATGGTAATAATAAAGAACTATCCCCAACAACAAACCAGACATTATAATCCGTGATAATGAAAAGGGAACAATTATGTTAATAGACGTTGCAATCTCAGGAGACAGAAATGTGATTAAAAAGAAGCCGAGAAGATTCTAAAATATAAAGACCTTACAATAGAAATAGAGCGCTTGTGGAATGTAACAATAGGGACGACTGGGACTATTTCAAAGTCATTTAGAAAATACTTGAGCAACATACCGGGAAAACATGAAGTCAAGGAACTACAGAAAACAGCCATATTGAGCACTGCACACATACTTCGGAAAGTACTAATGTAAAAGTGCAATAGATTCAACACTCGAACTAACGATATAAGCACCATGAATAGTAACAACAAAACAGCTGCATCACTGTATTCCCTAGGGACATAGTTTGTCTCAGGAATATAAGTATAAATACCCTGCATAAAGGAGATGATGATGATGATAATAATAATAATTATAGTTTTGTTTTTTCACGTTAATTTTTTTAGGTAAGGGAACTGTATTGTGCTATTTTGTCTCGTGGTTTTCCTTTATCTTTTTTTTGGGGTTGGGGGGGGGGGGGTGTGTTATGCTTGTGGTTTTTTTATTTGGTGGGGGGGCTGTCGGTTCGCCGTGTATTTATTTTAGGGGGTTCCC
>Ga0131853_10013754_pt1 | contig 14837 bp, 13 predicted proteins | sample TergutLab28metaG_FD_92764 | JGI IMG/M metagenome (GOLD analysis project Ga0131853, IMG submission 92764) | Labiotermes labralis P1 segment gut microbial communities from Petit-Saut dam, French Guiana - Lab288 P1 (version 2) (version 2) | ecosystem: Host-associated > Arthropoda: Insects >... | reverse complement strand
TTTAATGTTCATTCCCATAACATTTTGCAGGCTTATCGTTCTAAAATAAGGTTCAAGAGCGGTCTGTCTGCTTGTAACTTGAGATCCAAACATCCTGCATGTAGCTGATGATGACCTTGAAGCAATCAGTGTGTCAGACCAGCTCAAAAACGCGTGTGTTGGACATCGTGTAAGAAAACGCAGAAATGCAGGGCCCGTCAACAACGCATGGGTGAGCAATCACGCATTTCTGTGTGAGCCGACGGCAATGTGTTAATAACAATTACAGACACCAAAAATTGGAAAATTTAAAGATAAATTTGAACACACAACACTTTGCACTATGTATTTTCCTTCACTAGTTTCAGATCACATTACTATATCAAATGTAAAAACAACAGATTTTTGTTTGACACTGGGAATGGTTTGGTTCAAAGTGACATGAGTTCAAAAGCTAATATGGTTAATGTTTCAACTGTGGCAAGTTTAACCTTGCTGGACTCTGCTAATGTAAGGGGAAGGAATCATTTACTGACAGGGAGCTATCCAATGCAGACTACTACCTCCCAGTTATACAACAATAATGTTAATTGTGACAACTGAAAGCTTATACTGCACTCCCAACCATAATAAGGACCTAACAGTTCTCACGTTCAAGAAGTTTCATCTCTCTCAGACAAGACAAAAAGCAAAGAATGTACAACAAAATTACAATGAAGCATGGCTGAGATGAACCTGAGACATTTGGCAAGAAGCAAACTGGTTTTACTTCTAAAACACCAAGGCTGCAAGAACTCAGAAGTAAATATCTGAGTGGTATGTGAAATTCTGGCAAACATGAATAGGACATCCTCAGAAAGAGCACAAATAGATTCACAGTATTTCAGAAGCAAATTGGAAATACCCTAAACTTTAAAAGTAATAAACAAAATTAATGCCAAAATGAAAGACCTAACCCTGATCTGCTGCTCTTTTTGGTTTCTACATGCTTAACAGACATTTAAGATGGATTTCATATGGGCACATGCAAACTCATATCACATTCTTTTCCATAATGTAAAACCTCTGGCTTGAGTTATTCAGTGTACTAACATTAATACTACTGTGCTAATTCTTAGACAGCACTATGCTGAACAACAGGTTGAGAAGTTAAGGGAGAAACAGAACACATGAGAATAACAGTTGAGATACACACAGAAAAATGTGCATGGTTAACCACACAAAACATTATAACACTTAAGGTGCTGCATGAGAACAACAAGTTCAGGGTACAATTGATGACACTTACTTTCCTTCAGATGCTTAAAAGTATATGATGAGGACAACAAAAACTACAAATTAATATGTACAAAAGGTAGTTATCTATTTCTCAGCATATCTTCTAACAGTACTGATTCTCTCCACATTAAAATTATTGCATCTAAAATTAAAGTCTTACATCATTTTCATTACTACGTTCAATATAGAAAAGGAATGTTTCACATGGAATTTGTAGGTGCACATGTAAGATCTCTCTCCATACAAAATTTGTAGGTGCACATGTAAGATCTCTCTCCATACAAAATTTGTAGGTGCACATGTAAGATCTCTCTCCATACAAAATTCGTAGGTGCACATGTAAGATCTCTCTCCATACAAAATGTGTAGGTGCACATGTAAGATCTCTCTCCATACAAAATTTGTAGGTGCACATGTAAGATCTCTCTCCATACAAAATCACCTAATGGGTCATCACTTATTGTCACCAAACTCATAGCTAGGTACAGATTTTTCACATATATGACATATTATGTTGTGCTAAAAATTGTTTGACAAGAGTTGCACATCTTTTAACCTTTTAAAGCCTACTGGTCACGTGATACACCAACAGTTTAACATTCAACAACTGTATGCTCTACCCATACTGTATTTATGTGTTTTGTATTTATCTCAGAACAAACAGCGACCTGTGTCACCTACACCATAAACTGATTGGTTTTTATAACTGAGATGAAAAGTGTTTACTGTGCGGTACGGACTGGGCCTTTAACTAAAGCAGTCTGCACTTCATCTTTAAAAAGTTAATATACATCACCACACAACATTTCAGAACCCTACATTAACTGGTTTATTCCTTCTAATTTGTATAACCCCTCTCCTGGTATCACAGATGGTTACACATTAACTTACAAAGGTTCAGTGGCCTAATTCATAAAATTTTTCATGTGGTTCAACATTTGTTATATTTAGACAGACATAAAAAGTCATCACATCATCTGCCTGTCTTTCATATACAGTAAGGACAGCCAGTAGGCCATACTTTTTGGTTATGTGCATATTCTGTATAGACATAACTATTTGCCTTAATACAACAAATAATGTAAAATGCCAACTTGATGCAACAAGGTAATTTTATTGACGTATTCTTAGCTCAACATGTTTCAGGTACATATGCCCATCATCAGAAGCATCAGATGTTGAGTTGCAGCATATGGTTTTCTGCACCGAGTTTTTGATGGGTGGTGGTCTTGAGAGCCGCTGTGTAGGTCGTGTGTGCAGTATGGACGGTGCCATGCATGGCACCATCCGCACTGCACACACGACCTACACAGCAGCTCTCAAGACCACCACCCATTAAAAAAATTGGTGCATAAAACCAATTGCTGCAACTCAACACCTAATGCTCCTGATGATGGGCATATGTACCTGAAACATGTCGAGCTAAGAATACGTCAATAAAATTACCTTGTTGCATCAAGTTGGCATTTCACATTATTTCATTAGGAAGATGCAAGGTCAAACAACCCTCAAACAACAAATATTCTTTGAATGTATACAGAGGGTACTCTTCATGTCTTCCAAATAAATAAATTAGTGACAACCCTTACAGTTCCCTATTTTTAAATTATGATACAATTACTGGAAAGAGTCACAGTTCTGAAAAATAATTTACAGACATTAGGTGAAAAACAAGTAATTTACACAACTAACTTACCTGTGTGTACCTGACTGGTTGGTTCTATGGTGCAAGGCTTCAGGCACTCACCTTGCTTGGTGTCTTGCCTGGGTACAATGGAAGCCGGAGCAGACATAGTTCTCTTGTATGGCCACTTTGGACCAAAACTAGCACTGAGGGTCTTTACCCCACTAGACCCACTGCCATCCGACTGTTGTGATTGCTGAGATAGAGCTTCATGCGCCCGGTGAAGTTTACGGATAAACACATCACTGTTGAGGTCTGTGTTACGAAGATCTGTAAGGAGAAAACATGGAAAGGCAATACACACACACACATATGCATGCACACTTGTGTATTTTTTTATAGAAATAAAACTTGTTTCAGGGTTCCTTCAAAACAGTACAGAGTAAATAACTAAACCATCCAATATCATTTGCTTAACAAATTTTAGTTTCCCTGATATTATATTCAACTCAGGTACCTTCAATACACACAACAAGAGTTTAAATGTATTCTATAAAAACATCTCCTTCCCAGAATGCTGCATCATTCTACAAACTTACATTACATTAAACTGGTACATCTAGTGCTGTTGTTATATCCATATCACAGGTTCTTGCCCTGATAAGTGCTCCTTCCTTCCTTCCTTCTTTCCCTCCATCCTTCCTTCCCTCTCTAATTTTCATAACTTACCTTACCAAATCAATACAGTTACTCTAAATTGCTTCTCAATGTCCCAACTTTTAAAGCAAATTGCACTTTTAATTCATACTGTCACCCTAAAATTTATCTATAGGCAAAAATTTTCAAAAAGGGTGACATATCATTTGACATAGATTAAACTTATAATGCCATTTTGTGTGTGTTACAGACAAAATAGGGGGGAAGCAAAGAATACACTGAGATGTCTGAGATGTGTGTCTCAAATGACTACAGCTTACCGGACGTGCTGATAAGTCCTTAGCCCGACCAGGAAGGAAACAAGCTGCGCCTGTCAAAAGTGTGATGGGCAGAGGAATGGATTGATTTGGCTAGGGGAGGGACAGGTGGTGGACTCTTGTGAATGTGGAAATGAACCTCCAAGTTCCATAAAATGCGGGGAATGTAGCTTGTTTCCTTCGTGGACAGGCTAAGGACGTATCAGCACCCCTGTAATTACCAATAAAAATTAAAGAAATCTTGTTCTAAATATGGATTAAATGGCACAAAACATACGAATCCATGATGACATAAAGTATGCTTAGGGCTACCATGAAAAACAGGGACACTATGCAAATAAATTTATGTGCATCAGCATGTACATAAATACCCTAACAACAGAAAAGACAAATATGATGTACTACCTCTCAGATATGGAATATCTGCAGATTTCTCCAGGTTAATCTGTGCTTCAAGAAAGAGAGCATCAAAGCGATTAAGGAAAAACTCCCAGGTAAGAATCTTCCTGTCACTCAGACAGTTGTGCAGCTGATATAGAGACTGTAGCACCATTGGTCTATCGACTATCACCGAGTCAAACTGCGTTTCCAGACACAACACAAGAGACTGTAAACATAAGCAATCAGTACAACAGCCTTTAACGGCATCAAATATGTATACAAAAAATAGAAAAACCGGACACAGAAAGTCACAGGGAAAGGGTGCATCAGTACATCAGAAAAAGGCAAAGTTCTGTCAAGACACCAGATATGACCATGCACAGGTTACAATACAATCCCATGTTCATACAGCATAGGAGTCAACAGTAGTCAACATGCGAGTAATTTATCTAATTTGCAGTTGGGAGGTATCTACTCTCAATCACTGGCCAGCAGAAGAGACAGATCTTTTGTAAGTCTGTTTATCTCTTCAGACCAAGTGACAGAACAGTGTCTTAAAAACTCCATTTCTTTGTCCCACATCGGTTCCAACATCTCCTCCATCCCCCTTCATAAACTTTCTAATACTAAACATTTTGTCATAGCTCCGTTCTGGTGCAGTCATAGAATCCCCTACTGACCACACACACAGTTTACTCACAATAACACAGATGATAAGCGAGTAGTTCCAAGTGGTTCCTGAGTGTACAATTTAAAGTCACCCTTAACATTGCAAAAATTTTAATGGAACATTAGAAGCAGTAAAATTTCTTCCACAAAGGAGGGGTATGACCATACATGCATAATTAAAGTAATTAAATCTTAAATTAATATTATATAAGACTTGAATCACACCAACAACAATTATATTTTAAATAAAATTTATCAATTGTAACTATTACAGTGTAACTAACTATATATTGTCTTCTACAAGAGAAATAAAAACAGACACTGGCTGTCAGTTCCATTACACTTCAAATAAAATGTATTGTTTCAAAGTTATTCGTAACATCTCAACATGACTCTTCTTTAGTCATCAAATAATAACGAAACACTGCCTCACTCTCTACTGACAAATACTTGGACAGTACATAGTACCTTGAAGCATGACGACTGAATGAAACTGTAAACTAAAATGTAACATATTATTCATACGCTACATATGACTCATATCGTAAAATCGGAATGATGAATAAAGGCCAACGTATTTTTTTTTTAATTAAACACAAATACAGACCTTTTCAATTTATTACCTTTATGGCATTGTCATGAATTGTGCCAAGATACAGGGTAGCCCGCTGTGCCACATGTACATTAATGTCATCCATACTGGAGATGAGGTAGCAGAAAGCAGTGGCCAAAGCAGCTTGCAAGGGAAGATTACTCCGCAGAGGTGTTGAGTCCATGAATCGAGCAATCACAGTTACCCGCTCAACTACACCATGAAAGTAAAAGAAGTCTCACATACTAATGCTGTGCTTACAGGTTGTTTTAATAGGGAGTGAGACTAAATATGTTTGTTATATAAATGTAAAAAAAAAATAAATAAATAAAAAGGACAGCAGAAATGCATTTCCTCAGTGGTGCAACAAAATATATATTTAAATTTCAACTTTTAGGCTTACATGTATATTTAAGTTTCAATGTTTACACTTATACACTTAAGATAAAAAATTAAGTCCCACTACATGAGGCAAGTGAAACTTGTTCAAGGATGTTCATGGGTGAAGGTACAGCAAAATTTAGAAAAAAAAATCACCAAAGACATTTATACAGGAGTGCAACTGACACACATGTCAATGTGCCCTGTCAGCAAAGAATTTCTTGCACTGCTGCCTAAAACCTCCTAAACAGTATCATCCAACATGAATGTACAGCCTTGAAGGGATCTCTTTAATGGTCCAAAGGCATGAAAAATCATGCAGTCAAATGTCCAGGTTATATGCATATGTCTGAGCACTCCCATTACATGGAATTCAGTTTATCCGACTGTGAACTACATGGGGTTGGGCAAATATCTGGCAACAGGATGAAGTCATCAGTGACTGTACCTAGACAATCAGTCTTGATCTTCATATGCAGCTTATGAAGACTTTAATAGTAATGATTTCCACTGACTGCATCAGTACTGGGACTAAAGTCCAGCAGCAGAAGTCCCTTGAAAGAACACAATCAGCATCACATTACCAGTGGACGCATGTGACTTGAATTTCTTTGTGCAGGGTGCAGTGTGGTGTCCCTATTGCATGCCTGTTGGTTTTCCTAGTGCTTCAAAGTGGCAACACCACATCTCGTCACCCACCATAATCCACTGCCGAAACACATCACCCTCAGTACAGTAGCACTGCAAATGTTCCAGTGATACTGACATGCTCTGCTCCTTGTGTGTGTGTGTGTGAGCTGATGTGGAACTACTGAGAAAACACCTTGTGATATCCAACATCCTGTTAATTTTACAGAAGACGTGCCACTGTGTTTTAAAGACCTTCAAAACAATCTGTCATAAATCCATCAAACAAAACCACATTTATTTTTACTTAAGCACGACTACATGTTTCAGTCTGCACAGACCATCACCAGGCCACCATAACGAAACTTTTAAAGTAAGGCAAAATATAGTGCAATTATAATTCACACTAAAGTACACAATGAGGAGCTTAATGATCGTTACTCCTTGCCCAATATTGTTTGGGTGATAAAATCAAGAATAATGAGATAGGTGGGGCATGTAGCATGTATGGGGGAGAGGAGAGGTGTATACAGGGTTTTGGTGTGGAAACCTGTGGGAAAGAGACCATTTGTGAGACCCAGGTGTGGATAGGAGGGTAATATTAAGATTGATCCTCAGGAAGTGGGATGTGGGGGTATGGAATGGATCAAGCTGGCTCAGGATAGGGACAGGTGGTGGGCACTTGCGAATGCAGTAATGAACCTTAGGGTTCCATAAAATGTGGGGAATTTCTTGATTAGCTGAGAACTGGTTAGCTTCCTGAGAAGGATTCTGGTCCATGGAGTATGATTCAAACTATGGGATCCCATACATATTACAACAATTATTACAATATAAAATTATATAAAATTTTTTGAAGATTTGTAGTGTCATGGCTGGTGGTTCTGAAGTGCATGTCACCAAGCTGTATATAGATAATGTATAACTTCATGCATGGTGCTGACACTCATATTCTCTACAACATTCCACATTTATGAGAAGCGAATTCAGCTGATGGGTGGGCATGCAGGAAAAATATAACAAAGCCAATGGGGAGTGACTAGTGATAGTTTTGAGATAAAGTTACATCCCTACGTTTAGGCTCAACAGTAATTCTTGTTTTTATTCACATGAACATAAAGTAAATACCATACATTCTCGAATCTAATCCACACCCTTTTTACAGTTTCAGAGGGCTGAAAAATCCGATGCGGATTAGATGCGCGGTCATAAGCTGGATTTTGGAAAAATGATAGAGCTGCTGTATGTGCCGTAAGAACAATACAATACAATAATTTATTATTTTATTTATTATTTATAATATATAATATTTAAAATTTATTATTCATCAGACTCGCCGTCATCGCTCATAACTGAAACGTTATCCATCACCCAGTCACTAACATCAGCTGTGGTGCATTTGTACTGCTGGCAGTTAAATGGCCACTTCACACACGGCGCATGTCGGATAACGGTTAAAGCATTGGTAACATCCAATATTACTCAATCAGTCTGCCTTGTAGGCAAGGGGCAGTTGAAGGAAAGGTGCGGATTAGAACCGCGAACTAACTCTTTTTCATTTAAGAAATCAGCAAAAACTAGTGCGGATTAGATTCGAGAATATACAGTAATAATAATATCACAGATCTGATTCAGCATTACACATACCAGCAACAAACCGGTATCTCCAGTCTGTGTTATGAAACTCTTCTTGAATGACCTTCCAGAACATGTCTGATCCAGATGGGAGCGTGATGCAATGGAGCAGAAGGGGAACACACACCTGACAGATGTGTGAATGCTCTGAATTACACAGGTCCCACAGACTGTAAAAGAATAAACAAATCGTTAGTTTAACACTGGAGAGAAAATAATTAAAAAACAAAAAAAATACACAATGACATAAAGTGCAGTAAATTCAAAGGACAGTAACCCCCACCCAACATGGTTTTGTCTGGGGGCAATTTGATTATACACAACTGAAAATAAATGTACACCTAGGAAAAAAATCTGACAAATGCTGAGAACTTCAAATACCACCAGATAAGCATGTGTGGTTACTCACAGAACCATGGAAGATGGTGGCAGCATCAGCTACCCAAGCATTGCATAAATATTTAATGTACAAACATGCATACATTTTCTGTGACTGGGGGGGGGGGGGAGGAGGTGGGTGGAAGGGGGTTTGGTACATCAGCATCCACATTAACATAACTATACGGGACAACATGGTTTTGGCCAACACACCATAATCATGTACTCTAACCCCCACACTAGACATGGGATTACTGTATTCAAATACTAAACTTCATCACAGTCATCAAGGTCATGGTGACGATGCAATCTTATTAAGACCAAGGACAGAAGGCCCACAGAATGACTGCTTCAACATCTCCCTCAATCAATACATAAAACCAACCTGCACATAATCTCCTCCTACATGTTTTGGCACTACTTGGGTGCCATTATAGGGAGTCTTTGCTGTAGTTAAAGTAGTTGTTGATTTCCAAACTATGCATGGTACACACAATATTTAAATCTCCCCATTGTTACACAGCTGCCTGAAGCACAGTTCCACATATTCCCTTCCACCCTGAAGCCACGATAACATAGTCAGTATGATGACTAGCTACACACTGGACATTCAGCAAAGCATGGTTCAATGCCTGTCATACACAAGTGGCAGGGGATTTTAAATTATTATGGGCCTGGTAGTTCACTTCAGCTCAGGTGTAGCAAAATTTCAGCTCAGCCAGCAGTAGAGCAGAGTAGAGAAGAGTAGATCACAGTACAGTACAACAGCACATTTCATAGGCAATACAAGTTATGTAAATGAACAAGCATACACAACAATACTTTCACTCTCTCCAGTGTACAACTTCACTGGCAGAGCAGTCAGTACAGGTACACACAACAACTATCTTACATAATGACAGATTAACAACATACAAACGCACTTTTTAATAAGTAAATTTTCTTGACACCAGATAAGGAATCCCAGATGGTCTTTGGATGCTTTGGTCAGAGCATCACCATGAAGGCACAGTATGTGTAGACATTGCAGCATATAGTATAAAATGTCTGGTTCATCTACTTTCGGTAGCTCCTATTCACGGCATGCAACAAACACAACAAAAAAATAGTTAATAAACAGTTTCCTCCTTACTACTATAGGAAGTTGAATTAGTCTGAAGTTTTCTAAATATTCCAGCACTTTAAACATGATATTTACATTTTTAACGTGTGGAAGATTGATAATGACATGACCTCTACTCTGTAATTACCACACTTCACATGAATGAAATGAATGTAAAGATCACATTGCTGGTGATTTCATAACTTGATGGCATTCACCAAAAAAGTACAAAACAAACTGATTTTCACTTTAAGGTGCTGTTCCACTTCAAGCCTACAGCTTAACAGCAGTAGTTATAAGAATATAATGGAGATGCAAGCATCCAGGTTTGTCAAGATGAGCCGAAGTCTATCACAAACTAAAAATGTTATGGTTTTGACAATTATGTCACACATGCTGAACATCCAGACAATTGAAAATAACATAATCATGTCATAATTTTTGTTCTGGTATCCACATTAATTTGAAAGAACTCAAAACACAAAAATTTAAACAATTAAAAAACTCCACTATAAAACTGAAATCTTGTTCTGTTAGTTCAAAATGTGGTAACTATGCAATTGACTCGACTGTCAAAGTTGCATGTTATGCCACCTTGCTTGAAAATTGTAAATGGTCAAAACGTATCCTATACAAACACTTCTAACATGCATGTGCCAAACATTTTTACATCAGGAAAACTTAGAATGATCACCATTCATTCACCTGCCCAAGGTCAGTATTTTAATTTAAAGCCTTTCATTGGGTCCCACCATCAGCGTGATTTACGCAGGTCTGAATCGTTTACACTTTCAACTGATTTTCCATGATATACACTACAGGAAGAGTTGGCCTTAAGTGATCAATGTAAGCTGGACCCTCCCTTATAAGCTTCTAAACTCCAGACTGAATAAAAACTTCAGTCCCTCACCTTCAAGCAGATATCTCATACATAACATGAAATGAAGGAAGATACTACAATAACATGAACAAACTGGACTAATATGTATCCCTGCAAATTTAAGGTGTTTGGTAGCAGAATAATTAAAACATGACAAACCTTGAGAAGCTCATGGATCAGCTGTAAATGCTGAGGCAGTTCATCTAGTGAAAAGCGAAACTTTCCTACAGATGTATGCCAGAAGTCATCCCATTCTTCTTCAGGCCCAGGATCAATTGGTTGATCATTCTCTCCAACCAATGTGGGACGAGCAACCTTTGCTGTAGCAGTTGCTACAGTTCACAATTACAGGCTATGTTAGTGTGAACAAAAGGTGGATGTCAAGTCAAAACAAAGGTGACAAAAGATCTCTAAAATTGTGACCTGAATACTGCAAAACAAACAGTACTTGACATTATTATAACGTCACAGCACTGTCAATTACTTGTTATAGCCCAATATATCTGATATATCTCCTCATAATACAAATCAATATATAAACAAGATGCAAAACATATCCTACCTAGATTGTGGTCTTCACAGTTACGACATCATGCAGGCTGGAAGGCAGTTACTAGTATTTCATAGGAAGTTATTATCCTAAAACATGTTCCTCCAAAAATTTGTACCTATCTGCCAGACTACAGTGTGTTATTACCCAAAACCAAACTGCCACAAAAACTTCAAAGTTCATGAGACATACTCTAGTCTCCATCCAAGATCATATACACCCAAACAAATGTATACAAATGTTAAAAAAGTGGGCAAAAGTTGCAGTTTATTTGAACATGTGGCTCACTATTTAATTTTCATTACTACACACACAGTTCAGACCTTTCTCCACCCACAGTCTTCCCTATCTAAACTCCATCTCGGCAACAGACTTTCTTTAGGATTCTTTAACCCTGAGGATGGGACCAATTGGTTGTCCCGAAACATCAGTAAGAAACTACCACTACTTGCTGCATAACAACCCAAAAGATCACGCTTCTCTACACACACACACACACACACACACACACAGTTATATGTCAGTCTGTTACCTACCGACATCAGTGTCAGTAATGGTGACAGCTCTTGCTACTGCTGCAACAACTTTCTCAGCAGGGATGATAGGTGCGAGGTCCAGCTGATCAGTCACAGTCTCAACTGTAGCAGTCATTATCTGCAAGTATAATAAGTACTTACTACATTTGTATATGTCTCAACATTGTAACTGCAGAAGCTTACATCTGACAGAGAACCACAACAAAATTAATTTAAACTTGGTTGCAATATCTTTGCCCATGGCACCACACCATGTTGTCGGTAATACTTTACACACAGAGGAAAAGTGTACTCCCATTTGGAGCACATATAATTTTCAAATGTGTAGACAATGTCCCTGTGCTTAATTAAGGACCACATCTTGAAGTTCCATGGGGATGTAAAGGTATAACTTGTTAAGCGCTATACCATGAACCCAAAGAAAGATGTGGGGGCATAGCTCCACAAATTCTTAACTGCAGCACCAGATGGAAGTGGTCAGCTTTATGCCCTGGCCACTTCACACCTGGAACAAAGGAGAGTCCTCTACCCAGTGAACAGGTACCTGGCTGGTCCCCAAAACAGGTCTGATGGCTTGAAGAAAAGTAATATCACAAAACTCATTGCCAAGATGGCCAGTGTCCTTGCTAAATCTGAATGATATGCTGCCAAAATAGCACACAGAACTACTACTGTTTACACCAACCTGCTCCAACTAACGGGTCTTGGTGTCCATTTAGGATAGATATATAACTACTACTACATGTGGGAATGTATTATTGCACAGCCAACACACTACAGATATCGCAAATGCATACTTATTCATTTTTGTTTTATTTCACACAGTATAAAACATTTCAAACAAAAGTTTGAGATCTTCATAAAATCATCCAGCATGTATATATTTCTTGTTCAATGAGGTATTTCTGAGAAAATCACAAAGATCAATTTAAGCCTGTCTGAATCTGTCTACAAAATGCAGTGTATATACGCAATACACCGAACTTGTTCAAAAAGCTAAACTCATAAGAAAATAAATATGCAACAGTTAGCATTTTAAAGAAAGAGTCTACACTGAAGGGTCTTTATAAAATATGCCACCATTACTGTGACAAAACTGGAGTCCAGCACCAGTGCATGATTTAATGTAAGTGTTCTTATTCTTATAATGAAAGCCAACGAGATGTATTATTTCTCATCTTTATTTGACAAAGTACTCTACATGTTTCGGACAGATCCACGTCCACTGTCTGCTAGCAGATGCCAACAGAACTAGCATGACAAATACCTATTGCATGTATACACTGTTGGATACTCCTGATGATGGACAGTGGACCTGTCTGAAACATGTCGAGTACTTTGTCAAATAAATATGAGAAATAATGCCAGTGTATTTATTACCTACCCTATCATATCATTTCTTTGGATATATTAAAAAACAAATACCTGCCATAGGCCCAATACCCTTAATTCTGTTCTGAGTTTTGGACATTACAACCAAGTTCAATAACAGTTACATACAATCTGGCACTAAATAACCAGACTGATAACTCTGTGTAGCAACAGACTAAACACATGTGCCAAACCATGTCTCAGCATGTGGCTAAATCAGAGATCAGTTTGTATCAAAGAGTCATTATGATCCAGTTAATTATATGACAACAGTATGAGCTATAATGGTTCATTTGCCAAAAACAGATATGAGAGATTTTTCAGAATTACTGCTGGAAGAAAACAATTTTATGGGAAAAATATTATATGAAATTTGGCCACTCAAACACAATCCAGTAATAAAATGCTAATATCAGAGACTCAGAGACCAATAAAAGTGTAACTGACAAAATCAAAGGCAAAATCCATGCTGATCCAGTCTCCCAATACCAAATGCATTATCCGTAAGGAAATTTATTCCAGTCAACAAAAGAGTCTACAGTCACATTATGAAGTGTCTGCAGTGACGCGCTCATCTGAAAGACTTTGCATCACAACAATAATTTACAGTGATGTTTCCATGCTCGGCAATGTATATATAAAGTCAGAAATTGAGAGCTTGGATGGTGACCCATAATCAGAAGGGTTGGTGACAATATCCTTCTTTGAACAGAATGTGTCTAATTATTTACAGCCAGATCTCCAACATCACATTGACACTCAGTTGAAAAACACAATAAAACACACAGAAATCGATCTATATCCTAGCATCTGGTGTCAGCATTAAAGCAACTAGGAAGAATGCTAGAATGCTAGAAGAGGTATAGAATTCTAAACTGGTCATAAATTAGAAACAAGAGATGCTGACAGAATTCATTCCAACTTATTGCACTTGTATTTGTCCATAAGAAACTATAATACTTACTCCAATGTGTTGCAGCTGACACATGTACCCATCCTTAGGCAGCACACAGAAAGGTCATATTTAGTTTTGTGTGTACTCCCTGATGCTGGCTATGTGTATCAGCTGAAACATGCTGGAGTAACGTTATAGTTTTATATTGATACATACCTCCAAATAAACTGATAAGACTTACACAGATGATCATGGAAAATACCAAAGTCAGGTCAGAATTCAATCTGATTTATCAGACTTAATAACTTCAAAGAAAGGCCTTAGACAAGGTGACTCACTGGCCTGTTTGCTTTTTAACTTAGCATTGGTAAAGGTTATAAGAAACGCAGGAATACAGATGAGTGGAACTATATTTTATAAATCTGTCCAAATCCTGGCATATGCTGATGATATAGATATAATAGTGAGATCCCGAATGGCATTAAAGGAAGCCTTTCTATCACTTGAAAGAGCAGTTGGAGAAATGGGTTTAAGGATAAACGAGAAAAAGACTAAGTATTTGGCTACAAGAGAAAGTAAGAATCAACAGAGTTATTTTCAAATTAAGAATTTCAATTTTGAAGCCGTACAGAGTTTCACGTACTTGGGCTCCCTTATAAATGTTAATAATGATAATTCTGCAAAAATTAAGGAAAGAATTTTAATGGCTAATAAAGGCTTTTATGGAGTGAAGAGACAATTTAGGTCTCAATTTTTATCCATAAAAATAAAATAAAATTATATAAGACCTTGATCAGACCAGTGCTGGCATATGGTTCTGAAACATGGGTATTATCAAAATCTGACGAAGCTATTTTAGGAGTTTTGAAAGGAAAATTTTGAGAGCTATTTTTGGACCTACAAATGACAACGGAGAATGGAGAATAAAATACAACAATGAGTTATATACATTGTACAAGGAAAGTGATATAGTAACATACATTAA
>Ga0131853_10013753_pt1 | contig 14838 bp, 9 predicted proteins | sample TergutLab28metaG_FD_92764 | JGI IMG/M metagenome (GOLD analysis project Ga0131853, IMG submission 92764) | Labiotermes labralis P1 segment gut microbial communities from Petit-Saut dam, French Guiana - Lab288 P1 (version 2) (version 2) | ecosystem: Host-associated > Arthropoda: Insects >... | reverse complement strand
TTGGCATCAGTATTTGTTTGGCCTGGTTTAAGACGCCCACCAGGAGGCCCCCACCGGTGTGCCGCCGCCCCCCCCCCCCCCCCCCCCGCAACCTCAACGGTGGCATCTACATACGGAATATTTACATCCCGCGCAGCACTGGATGCTTTTACAGCACAAATTTCCCTACAGCTACAAATTACCCTAATCAAAAACACACACGCATTTGCAGCGTAACGCGGCAATCCGAGAGAATGGAAAGTGTGTATAGCCTCAGTCTGGTTGCAATGCAAAGCAAGGGGATTTGGTGACAGGAATTTGTCCATCCTTGTTACAGGGACAACAATGGACTAACAAGCAACATTACATGCCGAAGCACCATCATCACACAACATAACGCACGGACCTACGCCCTGTCACCTCGCCCCCATTCACCTGTCCCTTACAGGCCGCAAGATGCGTGCACTTTAAATAACTTATTCCGCACAGCTGGGCCCATTTTGCGAGGCCAACAGGTTCTCAGTTAGTCAAGAAATCACCAGCAAACTTCGGAACCCGAAGGTTCATACTGTGTTCGCAGGAGCCCGAATGTGGTAAACATCAAACAAAAGTAACGGACAGTTTACATGAAGATCTGCTTGCCTATCACCATGCACCTCATGTTATTTGCAAAATAAAATAGCTACCTTATGCCCAACACAGACTTCCACAAGCTTTGCTGTTTTTGAAGCAATTACGTAAGAACTGTTACGTTATGTGGAAATTTCTAAATCTGTACGTTCAACAATTGGCACCGGCATTCTTTAGACACATGAAGTTTACCGAACAATCCAAAATTATTTTCCGAAAGCAAGCGAAATTTTCCGAAGCATTCCATCCTAGACAATTATGACACAAAGCTCCTTCCAAACTCAATTTCTACTTCTGCATATTAAGAAGGTAAAATTTACCCTGTGTGTGCCATCAAAGCAAATGGTGGAGTGAAGGTATAGCTCCAATCATCTCGACCTCGGCACTAGAACGGTGAGTGGTCACCTTCACGTCCCATCTGCATTATCTCTGGGGAAAGAGCGAAGGGTACCCCGTCAATAAGAAACCAAGCGGGCCCCAGTGCAAGCCAGGACACTTTACGACAGAAAATTCCTGCCCCGGCCAATTTTATGAGCAAGATCATAGGTACCGAAATACGAGTAGGTCACGCATAGCGGTTGTCCAAATTTATCACAACATGGCTTGAAATTAATGGAAAATTCTTCGTAAAACGCTCCACTGTCAAATTCTATGAACATCTGTTCATCATTTCTTGAGCTGTTATATTTTCACAGACGGAAACATGGATGGGCGATTCGTTCGGCTACGAACCAAGCAAAGAAATCACGACGAAGAACGAAGGACGGGTACTTCGGCCAGTTTTTATCAAACTTCATACTGAATAACAGCACGAATTTACAACCTACCCAATATTACGGATACGATTCGTCTATACACAACTCTTTATCATAGCAAATTAAAAATGGTATATGTTTCGGATGTACAAGGCAAGCATCATCGACCATACGTTGCAGAAATGCAAACATGAATAGTATATAGCTGTAGCTTTACATCTAAAAGTAAAAGCTTGTGGAACCACGGAGAATATTATGCGGATTCTACATTTCAACAGAAAAAGTATCCGTCTGGATGCCATGGGAAGGTTTTACGTATATAACGAAGCATCAACCGACAGTTAACTTAACGACAAACATAACATTTGTTCTAACAAAACATTCGAAACTATCACCGAGAAGGGAGGACACTGGCACAACATCCCTACCCTGTGCCCATACAATCTCTTAATTCCATCGCCCTCTTCCCCTCCCCTTCAGCATGCCTTCCTAACCTGCTTCACCTTCAACCTCCTTACAAACGTTTACATTAGGCCATACGATTAAACACGGGAGGGTGTATAGTCCGACTACTGGACATGAGCCGTACCTTATTTCGCTGTCTGAGCACGTCACAGTTCATACTGAATCACTTATATTGATGTGAGTGAGTCCACATATTGTGCATATCACATTACATTGTATTTTATCGGATATACATAGAGCGATTCACCAATATAAGTATATGGAAAGGAACAAGTTACTCTTGTCACACATTTATATCTCCTTATAAGACGTGTAACATAGTAAACTATTTTGATTACAGATATTACTAATGCCATTAAATATCCAACAGACGAACGGCTCGACACTTTCATACTTTTTAACCACCCACGTAAGGGCTACAAATTGCCAGCCAAAAACGTTAATTTTTACGTAGGGTTTTATTATGATTTTCAATTTCCACCTACAATTTTTTTTAATCTACATATCTAAATAAAAAATGGCTTGTACAGTACTTTTATATATTGTAAAATTGCTTTCCAGACGTGAAGTTTAGAAGTACTTAATGTAAGTGCGCCACCTCAGCCATAGGTTTTTACTTTCAGATTTACAGCTACATCTATTTAATTTTCATTTTAAATTTCTGAAACATGAAGCCTGATGATGGTTGCCTTGTACAGCCGCAATGTGCAGCTGTCTTAAATGTGGTATAACAAAGACTTGTGTATTAACGGAAGGTACCCATATTATTGAGTGTTATACAGACAGAACGGAGATGACACACCTGCACTTTACAACCTCACAATTTAAATTCTACTTCATCAGAAATATATCAGTGTTGGTGACAAGACGTTAGACTCTCGTTCGGAATGATGCAGGAAATGTTCCCACAACAGTTTACAGATTACTTTCAAAGCCACAAGCTAAGTTTCATTTTACATCGAACACTTCTGATACCATTTACCATGTTCGACGGATATGACGCCACTGTCTTACATAAATAGCCCTTCCGCTCAATACCTTCACCCGTCATGAAGCTGACTTTATAAGTCGTAAAAATCCTCTCCTCTCTCATCACGACCAACAAGTTCGTTGCTTAGTGGGTCAGCTTATCTATTATATTAGTGGTCATATACCACAGCAGTGGTCCATTCCAGCCGCCTTTACAGTCGACTCAATCCCACTCTCCGCCTTTGTTGTGTTCAATATCCTACGTTATTTGTCTTAGTTAAACAAGAAATTCAGCCGAGACAAATATAACCCACAGCCATCACCGGAACGTCACATAAGCCTCCCTACGAGCGTTACGACGTGTCATAACGTCCTGCCATTCCGTATAATGGAACAGTTAATTCAAATGGACCGTGGGTCACTTCACGCACATGGCGACTATCATAGTCTGTACACTCTCACACTATTATGAACAGCAATTTCTGCTATTGGCCAAGGTCTAACAGATAAACAGCACGACGACAAATATTAATTCATCATTGTGTCTTTGTTCGGGTGAGAGGGGGGGGGGTGTCAGTTTCGACGCGTATTTCCCATGAGCTATCTCGAAGGAAACGAAAAAAAAAGTTTTTTTACGTAAAAATCCGACTAATGCACTATATACGTTAACACTACTTTATTCACACTGTTACACTCCTACATGTTTCAGTCCTCAAAGGGGCCATCCTTAGGGAGTACTGATATATTTTGTGAGCAGGGTCAACAAAATACGTGTCCAGATGTAAATATCAGATTAAAGAGCAGCGTGTTGTGTGTTACGTAGCAATTTGCAAAATGCTACGTAACATACAACACGCGTATTTTGTTGACCCTGCTCACGAAATGTATCAGTACTCCCTGAGGATGGCCTCTTTGAGGGCTGAAACATGTAGGAGTGTAACAGTGAATAAAGTGGTATTAATATATACAGTGCGATGGTCGGATTTGTATGTAAAATCTTTCACCAGTGCACGGTTATGGAAACAAGATAAAGAAAAAACGTCACTTGAACCACTACCCCGGTAATGTGGCACAGAAAGTTTGCTATTAAGCTGCTGGTTTGGTTAGAGATTTTATCCACAGTGCTTGAACTTTAGGCGATGTAAATGTCGGAGACGACTCTTGGCTGCGGAAAGAAAATTTCTGTGCCACTGCCACTACAGAAGATGGCTGCTGCAACTCCTTAGACTGAAACAAACAAACAGTGACACTACCACTGAAGAAGTCCGGCTTTCGAAAGTAACTTCGATTTAAGTTTGCTTAAATAAGAGATCGCCAGAAACATACAGGTAAATGCAGAGGCACCTGAAGAATTCGGTGCAATAAGTTACCGTGTATTGTTTCAAGATATTCGTAAAATTTCAGTTGAGAACTAAATGATCTGCACATCTCACAACGGTTTCAAAAGACAGCATTCCATTTATCCGCCACTGTAATCTACAGCTCTTAATGGACTCCACTAAATCACGATTCTTTTGAATATACAGATTATAACCAATTTGAAATGGTATAGACTGCAATACAGGCTAAAACACGCGTGCATCTCACCGCTCTTTGCTGTTTGCATCTTCTGGTTATTTTCTTAATCACAACCAATTCTCCGTTACTCTGCACAACACATAAACATTATACTTCTTCTACGGCGATGTCACTAAATCAGATAAGCCGGATTCGAACCAAAGACTAATAAGCACGAAATCTACCACCTCCATCGTATACGGAAACAAGTTGCTATTGCGACGAGTCCTGATAATTTAGGACTGCTTTTTTTAATAGATTTAATGAAATTTCCAAACGTAGCTTACTGCGTATTTCTAACCAACATAATCGGGGCGTCAAGACAAATACAAATGCAATAAAAAATAAAGTTTAGGTAAAGAAAAAGATGCTGTTAAAACATTTTCAGCTCAGACCAAATGCCAGGAAATAATACTAACGTCTCCTGTACCATGTTATAGGCTACTCTGCGGTACACGTAATTGCATGCTGCAATACATCAAAGAGTGTTCCGCCGGGCAAAAGGTATCAATATACGTGTACAACAGAGAATTGGTATTTACAAAAAAAAAAGTCACTTCATGTAAACTCGAATTTCAGAAAAATCGGAGAAATTCTCTGAGTTAATGTGACTTGTCCTCCCTGGCTTTATGCAGTAATGTTCGGTGGAATTTAAGGTGACTATCGTCAGGCACAACAGTCTTCGTTATAAGTTTAAATTTGAGCTACATGTTTCGGCTCACCTATAAAACAGCCATAACCAGGGGTAAGACGCATAAGGAAAATTTCATACGTGTAACACCTTATCTAGTTGCTGTGAATAACGACACTCTCCTTACCTTTGAATTTGTACCCAAGTGGGATGTCATACCTAAAATATGTTGGGTGGCGATACCGGAGAAAAGTAACAGAGCTCTCCTATCCTTATTTCTAACACGACTGTAAGTAACATGTAAGAAATTACTGTCGGTGTGCAAAACGTGGACATACAGATTTAAAAAAAAAAACCCTGTAAATTTCAAGGGTTTTAATGTCACTGTAATTTTTATTTCTGTCCAATCACCGAATCGCAGGTTCATCGATAACTATTCCGATTTTATGTAGCCTTTAAGATTCAACCCACTAAGTTCTAATACACAAACAACTTTCTACACACAAGTATTTACGCTTTTTACACAATTCATACTTTGCTGTCAGTATTAACGCATTTCCTGCAATTCACAATATTTAAGGAAGCAGTAATAAAATTCAGGGCATGCAAGGAGCACAACTAGTTGGACTGGAGTGGCATGTGAGCTGAGAGAAACGTCAGATTTTTTAAACACATTTCAACTGAAGTTTTCAATACCAGACAAAGAAACAAAATTCACAGGTCGGAAACGCGAAAAGAAATACAATTCATGCCACAGATGTCTACAATTTAGCAGTAATTTTCCTAAGGTAACATAATTTACTAAAACATAAACGTTACTGTAACATCTGAGATGCACAGATATCTGAATAATACTCCAATATTTATTACACGGATCAACATGCAGACACAGACATTGCGACTCGAGTTTATCTTAACATATAACATCAGCTGAACTACTTAAGCGTAAGCCTCTAATGTATCGCAAAAATCTCAAATGGACGTGACTATCCTACACGAATACGAGAAGACGTACAAAAGCAACTGAATCGTATACATAACACTTTAAGAAAATGAAACGTGTTAATTAAAGTGACACAAACGTACCATGTGCACGGACACCAAATGCCACACACTGATTACCACGACACTTCGTTTTGGGGATTTACAGATTCAGAGAAAACCGTTAACCTTCCAGTGAAGAACAGAATTATTATGATTTGTTTATGGATGAGTGCCATTTAAGTTAAAAGGGACATCCTTTGATACACAAGCCAAATGTTGATGGTTATGGTATACCTGCCAGCTTAATTAACTGACAACATTCAAAGATAGCTCTCAGTATGCTTCAGTAATCTCGAGTCTTTTGGCTGTAGGTAGTGAGGTAAGGCAAATTAGGGTACATACAATATTTAGATTACACAGGGGCAGAAGGAAAGTAGAAGGCGAAGAAGCCAATTACAGAAAGCGAGCGTGGTTTCAACAGCGTATTCAGCACATTACATGGAGCCATCTAAGTCAGTATTTCTGGCAACTCTTTCGGAATTACCGATGAAGCTGGAAGGTGGAACGGAGTTGTCTTACGGTGGTAAATGCTCGAATCTTGGCTGAGTCACAAGGTAATCGTAACTGAGGTTTTCAATGGTTGTCTTCAGTCTCGCCGGCGAACACCGGCAAGGAACCTTCAAACAAGCCACACCCGCCTCCTATATTCCTACCTAGTAAACATTCACGACAACCTGCCAATCGTATTGAACGCTCGGTCACCTCTACAGATGAAACAACATCGAAATATAACCTAACAATGAATGACCCGTCTTGGGTTCCTAATAAATTCGTGGGACTTGCCGAACCATAACAATTTGCTATATCCATTGAATATGATATAATTAGGCTAAATATTCACTTAAATCTACATATAACGTCGTCCACGGTACCAAACATAAACACAAGGGGTAATTAACACAAGTATGTCTACACGTCTGATTACGTGCTTCGTCTCCCAGACTAATTAACGGATTTCTATTACATTTAGTAGTGGGAACGCTAAACATTTCCACCAAATATGATGCTGGTCCGTTTCGGTCAAATATAAGGCCTACCTTAAATAGCGCTCCAAAGAATATTTACGAATTTTACAAACACATCGCATCACACCAGTTGCTTCTAGCCAAAATGACGCTTGGAGCTTATACCTGTCTAAAGAAAGAGGGGCGACAAAAATGTCTCGTTTCTGTGCATTACAAGTATTTCTACTGCTTTTCGTCACCTACATAATCCATGTCCATGCTGAGTGGCGACTTATCTGTGCATTAGGCTTGTCATTAACACATTTATATCTGCAGCAAATGAAGCTCAAGACCAAAGCAGCTAAATAATCGTAAGGCAGTCCGCTGCGTTTCAGTCTGTTAGACAGAGTGGTGATGATTATGGACCCTTTCATATCACACATTACAATGTTATCGTAACACATTAAGCACTGGCGTCCAATGTGCGAGAAAAAGAGTCCAATAAAACGCAACGCCACTCACTGATTTTACACAGCGCCATAACACTTTGATGGTTATTGTTACTTTCTCCTAGCAAGCTACCAAGTACGTTACCACAGTCCATATTGCTCCCTCACAAATCCTCGTTCAAGCACAATTTGATTATAATTCTGATATTTATGTCGTCATAAGGCGATTGCTTACTGCGGGGGCAGGGGTAGTCCTAAGACATCCCGTGAGAGTGCGATGACTAAATGACACTGCGAGCGACCAGATTTAAATACTTCGGTTCATCCGTGACTACGATCATTTCATTAATATTTCGTACTTATCTTCCACTGCTCGTGCAATCATCAATGGGCTCGACCAAACGGCATAATATTACAATCTCATTTCCCACCTGAAGCTTCACTTGGCTGGACGCCTATCACTTACAGTGCCATTGCTTCGGCAAGTTACACTGCACACCTTACGTAGACACACATCCAAACAGTCTAATTAACAACAAATTACTCGAATATTCATTAACAGGCCGTGATACACGACGCCATTCTCGCCATCATCTAATCACTACCTGCTGTTAAAGAAGACTGGCAACTTTAGCAGCCTCGTCTCGATGTAGCGCCATGTGTGAATTTCAGAGCAAAACCGACGCAGAATAAACTTCTGTCCATGGTAGAGTCTCTTCGCCCAAACTAGAACTGATACCATCTATCAGCCTTTCACAAAGAAAAGTTTCGTAGTATTGTCTCCCCTCCCTCTCATAAAATTGTTTTTGCCTCTCACAACATTGTACTGTTCGTTACAATCGTCGAAGGTGAATATAAGGATAGATTTACTGTCATTCAGCCAGCTACATTCGGTTGACATTACAGATGGCAGCCGAGGTAGCTCGGTTGGTATAATGGCTAGGCTATAGGTCGGAAGGTCCGGGTTTCGATTTCCAGCAGCGACAGAGATTTTCCTCTTTTCCAGGACGTCCTGACCGACAATCACTATAACGAAGTAAGTAATTAAGTAATCGTTGTGTTAAGCAATTCGACTAAATCAGATAGCAATCTCCTTTATTTTCACACATGGATTGAGCTTATATCACCAACACGAAAATTATAATATACATACACACACACACGAACTGTATATTACAGTGCACGCACGGAGAGTAAGCCTTGCTCAGGGCGCACCGAACTAGTTCCCATATACTACAGCTAATTTAAAGCACAGGTACTTGAAAATGTAACAAATTATTCGGTTGGGAAGCAACTACGTATCATACAAAATACGCAATGAATTCCTTGGGTAAGTTACTACGTCATTTATAGCTTATTTTTACGTTCACAGACACACATTAATAAAAGTATTACTGCATGTTTCGTTTGTCGGGAAGGCCTGCTCTATTTTTGTCCAAGTCTGATAGGGGCAGAGTAGATGTCGGCATGAATCGCAAGCGCTATGATGTATTTATCTTCATGGACTGTATATATATATATATAAACCATTAGCAGAGGCAGACGTAAAGCCGGCATATACTCAGAGGAACACAACACAGCTCGTAATACCACCTCACAATTAAAGCATACCTGCTTCCATTATCCATCGAAACAAAGCAAGAATGTCTTGTACAAATGGAAAAATAAACATCAAACAACGAGTCGCATTAAATGACAGTTTCAGCTATACTCTACGAGTTTCTAATCTCAATCGGAATAACAGGCATGGTACTAGACACAACAGCACCACACACTCTCAGTAATGATGAGCCTGTAGAAGTAAGCCGAACGCATAACAACAAAGGGCATGAAACCAAGACTGAAGTTCATCTATATGACATTTAAAAATTCCGTCCGTCACAAGAAACAACCTGCCTCTCCGTTACAAAGCCCATCGGATTAATGCTGTTTAAGGGAATACCGCTGTCTATTATGCGAATCATACGAAGATTACGAAGACAATGGACTCACGCATGCAGCAAGGCCCTGCTTGAAAAGCTTTCTTCCTCAGCTAGTCAAAATATTTCCCGCATTTTATGGAACCCGAAGGATCATCACCGCGTTCACAGGTGCCCGCTACTTGTTCCTTTACTCAGCCAGGTACCTCCAGCCTGTAAGACCTCTCAACTTATTCCTTTAAGATCAATTCTGATATTATTCTCCCATCTAATCCTAGGTCTTCCCTCAGGTTTTCCCACCAAAATCATGTATGCACCTCTCCTCTCCGCTGTACGTGCTGCACCTACTGCCCATCTAATTCTTGTATAAAGACAATGTGTGCGTAAAAATTCAAAATTTTTTAATCTTAAAACAGGTGGTACATATACTATATGTTCTCCGTCGCCAAGTAGTATTACTTTAAAAGTAATTCTGCTGCGTCCTTACATGGAGCAGGCGATAGGATTTACCTTGCAATATTTTTTATTCCAATACTCTGAAAGATTTATTTCAAGTATTTTATTAGTTGAGATAAACTACATCAAGGACAATTAATCAATAACGACGACAACATGACGTATGTAATGACATACAAAAAACAAGCGGAGGTGTAGAATAACGCACGCTCATATGACTGACGATGTATTGAATTTCTTGTTGCACTTATTCGAAGAAATAAATCGCTCCACAGAGCAAATTTTAGGAGTCTGGGGTGAAGGATCACAAGCCACCTACACCCACTTACGCAACAGGATCGTGGGTTCGAAAGATGGTCAGCATTTCTCTGTGTTGCCCTGTAAATGTACATGATTCACAACAGTTGGATTCCCTTCTGTTGGATACTACCTTATTCTATACAACAGAGTCCTACTTGAAAAGCTGACAGTCGCTCAGGTAGTCTAGGAATTAAACACTTTATGAACCCCAAAGGGTTGGATAATGTCTTCAGAAAAGCCCGCAATTTGCCCCTATCTAGTCCGCAACTCATCTAACTTCATTGAATTTCATTTTAGTATTATACTCCCATACGACCAGCCAAAATGTATTCATTTCTCATCTCTCTTCTAATCGTGCTACAAGCCACGCACATCTTGGTCTTCTTTTGATCACGCTAATAATACCGAATGCATAGCACTATTAACCCTTTCAAGACGACGCGCAGACTGCTTTATTTAAAGATCCAGTTCGTACCGCGCAGTAAACACTTTTCATCTCGGTTATAAAAACCAGTTGATATTGTAAGTGGCATAAGTCGCTGTTTGTTCTCAGATAATACAAAACACATAAACACACTGTGGGCAGAATGTACAGTTCTTGAAAGTTAGAACTGCTGGTACATCACGTAACCAGTAGGCTTTTAAAGGATAAATGCATAGCTCTGGGTCATGCACTTTCCTCCTTCCTTCCGTTTCTTCTTCTTTTTCGGTCCCAACATTTTCCTTAGTACCCTGTTCCAAAACACTTTCAATATATGTTCCATCGTTACCGTTACAGACCAAGTATCATGCCCACATCATAGTTACAGTATAGTACATTTTAATTTTTACGATATTCAATGGTAGGCGTTGAAAAAAAAAAGAATATGAACTGAACAGTAACGATAATTCCCGAATTTAAGATGTAGAATGTCTTTTGATTTATTTATACATATATATATCACACATAAATAGTAAGAAAACATATAATGCAGCAATAATTAGTGCAATGCATTTACATACAAAGTTAAAAGCACCTACATATGCGTTGGCACTACCTTTAGGGGTCAGATTAAATTCCTGGGGGGGGGGGGACTGTAAACCTGAATACATCGTCAAAATACAATTACCAGTACGTACAAGAGATCAATTTTCCTTCTTTTCGTTTTCTTACGTACACAGTATTTCTTAGCTTCTTTATTTAGGTCTAAATAAAAAGAGCGAAAACACTCTTTTTTTTTGTTATGGTAAGACCTTTCTTGTACAGGTTTCGTAAATTATTCTAGCCCTCGTGAAACTTATGACATCTATCTGAGGAGTGAAACTGAAGTAAGGTCTGTATATCAAACATTCATTTAAAGTTCGAAAAATAAATTAAATTTATAAATGAAAGTAAATAAGAGTTACTGGCGTACCGCATCACGTTCCTGGTTATGTACTTGTGTTTCCGGTGTTCACTTGGGTCTGTGCACTTGTGCTGTGGCCAGTGTCCGGTGCTCACTTGGGTCTGTGCACTTGTGCTGTGGCCAGTGCCCGGTGTTCACTTGGGTCTGTGCACTTGTGCTGTGACAAGTGTCCGGTGTTCACATGGGTCTGTGAACTTGTGCTGTGGCCAGTGTCCGGTGTTCACTTGGGTCTGTGCACTTGTGCTGTGGCCAGTGCCCAGGGTTCACTTGGGTCTGTGCACTTGTGCTGTGGCCAGTGTCCGGTGTTCATTTAGGTCTGTGCGCTTGTGCTGTGGCCATTGTCCGGTGTTCACTTGGGTCTGTGCACTTGTGCTGTGGCCGGTGTCCCGTGTTCACTTGGGTCTGTGCACATGTGCTGTGGCCAGTGTCCCGTGTTCACTTGGGTCTGTGCGCTTGTGCTGTGGCCAGTGTCCGGTGTTCAATTGGGTCTGTGCACTTGCGCTGTGGCAAGTGTCCGGGGTTCACTTGGGTCTGTGCACTTGTGATGTGGCCAGTGTCCGGTGTTCACTTGGGTCTGTGCCATTGTGCTATGGCCAGTGTCCGGTGCTCACTTGGGTCTGTGCGCTTGTGCTGAGGCCAGCGTCCCGTGTTCACTTGGGTCTGTGCACTTGTGCTGTGGCCAGTGTCTCGTGTTCACTTGGGTCTGTGCACTTGTGATGTGGCCAGTGTCCGGTGTTCACTTGGGTCTGTGCACTTGTGCTGTGGCCAGTGTCCGGTGTTCACTTGGGTCTGTGCACTTGTGCTTTGGCCAATGTCCGGTGTTCACTTGGGTCTGTGCACTTGTGCTGTGGCCAGTGTCCGACTTCAGTGACAATTTCTAATACTCGCCCCTGAAGAAGGCACTGATACAGTTTTCCTGAATATTAAATGAAGCTGTATTTAATGTATCATAATATTACGGCACCTTCTCGACTTTTTCATGGTTTACTACACCCTGCCACATACCACAATACGATGCAAGAAACCTCTGAGCTAAGCAAAGGCCAGATTTCGAATCGGACTGTGGCTTCAATATACAAAACAGAACTATACATTTAAAAATATAATTGCATCCATTCTGTCACACTAATTACTAAATAAACATGAATACAAACCAACATTAGTTCCGGTAAATTTTCCCAGATAATATCCCAGATGGCTAATCAAAGAACGTCCAGGTTCTGCCGGAGTATATCATATCGCAACCCCTGCGTGCCCACACACACATTTCCGAGGGAATTAATTGCTGAAATACGATGTCATAGGGTTTTGACGGTCGCCGGTAAGCACAAAACAGTATGCATGCGATGCATGTTTCACGATTACCACGGTTACAAGACCTAAAACCTTGTAAATGAATCACTGCTGAGGACATAATTATCAGATATCGGAACAAGCTGTCCAGAAGGGAAGAGAGGTAAAATTGCGACGAACCAGTGCTAATCACAGATAGGAACAATTCATGTCAGAAACAGCTGATGATTTATCATGTCGTCTGTTGCAGACATCCCTTGCTACATAGAAGTTCGAATATCATTGCAACAGAATGGCAGCAGGTAAGCAAAGGAACACGAACACTCGATTATATGAGTTCTGACAGTTTGTTCAACATGTCTCTGAAGTAACAGATAAGCTCGTTCCTTTTGTCATCGTTGTGTTTGATACTGCTGTCACTCTGATTAATATTGCGTTATTATCATTATCATTCTCACTTTTGCTCTCGCTTGTCTTATATGTCCACTGCAACAAACTCATCCTACACTACGTGCCTCCAACCATCGGCTCGCCAGGTTGTATTATGCTGCCCCCGGCCACAATTGTACATTACGTATTCATTCATTCCGTAGTTTGCCTTACGACAGTTCCATAGCTTCTTCCAAAGCTAGTTCTTCACACAGTCCGTTCTAGTGTTTTCTCTTTCAATTTTCAGTATCCCCTCGTTTCCATAGGGACCGCGGTAGCACAGTGGTTAAGGTGCTGTGCTACCAATCGGAAGGTCGCTGGTTCGATCCCAGCTGGTGTCATTGGAATTTTTTATTAAAATAAAATCCTTCCGATCGCACTATGGCCCTGGGGTCGACTCAGACCTCTAACAGAAATGAATACCAGGAGTATTTCCTGGTGGTAAAGGCGGCCGGTGCGTTAGGCTGACAACCTACCACCACCCTGTGCCACTGTCACGAAATATGGGAACCTTAACTTCATGGAACCCTCTGGTCCTGCCCAGGCCTCGTTTCTGTAAGGTCATCCAGTAGCTGCTTACGTCTACTTCCTGGTTTCCCCGTCACTTCTATCCTTCCTTCTTTCTTCATGCCAACGCTATAAAAGTTACATAATAGTTTAGGCGGTTATTTTTCCAGCGAACCAGCCCACACTAACGGGTGTGGCCTCTTGCAATAAAGAGGTGGACACCCACGTCCTACACGATGTAAAAACCCGTAAGACCATCATTTGATAATTTCGATGTAACAAAATCAATCACACGTAAGCATTACCGTACAGCCACGTGTCGAAATAAATGGTGCGGTAACTCGTTGTCTTCATGGCCTGCGAGGCAGAGTCCCACAGGACTAATCGGTTTAGTAAAAACAGAACGGGTGCAGCAGTATTAACTACAATCATCGATTATGCCATCCACAAACACAATATATTTTAAAGCGAACTTTAATCACTCTACATGATAGGCATACCAAATGTCACCAAGGGTCTAAAAGTCATGTTGATGTCCACATAAGGAAGGAATGCGAGTGGAGGTAGAGCTCCACTCATTCTTGATTTTCAAAATTAGATGAAGGTGAATGGTCAGCTTCATGTCCCGATCGCTTCACCACGCAGGAGCCCCTGTACCCACTCATCATTATGAGTGTTTCACCAACACAGCACAAGTTCTTAAAACGTTCATCGAATTAAAACTAAGATACAATTAAAACATATTAATAATTTACATTCATACAGTCAGCCCAAACTCCACACTCATTAATCTCCCAATCTCAAGAATCCGAATAACCCTTCTTCTTCACATTCAGTTTCCAACAAACTGGCAAAACAACGAGCTTCAGACGGATTACTGAAAGGGGGCAGCACACACACGCAACAAGCTACCTTGCCCCATTCACCAGCCGTATGCTTCTGAATATCATCACTGAGGGATAAAGACACGAAAACAATTACGCATTCTACTACTACTACTACTACTAATCTCCGTGGCCTTAGTCCGCACGCGAACTATACCGACAGAGCGGCCGCCGCCGGTCGGCGAAGTTAGTGCCAACTTTTGCGGATAGAGGGGTGTCACGTGGTCAGCGCAACGGGTCCC
>Ga0131853_10013752_pt1 | contig 14839 bp, 8 predicted proteins | sample TergutLab28metaG_FD_92764 | JGI IMG/M metagenome (GOLD analysis project Ga0131853, IMG submission 92764) | Labiotermes labralis P1 segment gut microbial communities from Petit-Saut dam, French Guiana - Lab288 P1 (version 2) (version 2) | ecosystem: Host-associated > Arthropoda: Insects >... | reverse complement strand
GGAGAATATTTGGACCTAGGAGGGACGAGGTAACGGGGGAATGGAGGAGATTGCATAACGAGGAGATAAATGATTTGTACTCCTCACCCAATATTGTGCGGGTGATAAAATCGAGAAGAATGATATGGACCGGTCATGTGGCGCGTATGGGTGAGGAGAGGGGGGTGTATAGGGTATTGGTGGGGAAACCGGAGGGAAAGAGACCACTGGGGAGACATAGGCGTAGATGGGTGGATAATATTAGGATGGATCTCCAGGAGGTGGGATGTGGGAATATGGACTGAATTGGGCTGGCCCAGAGACAGTTGGCGGACGCTTGTGAGTGCGGTAATGAACCTTGGGGTTCCGTGAAATGCGGGGAATTTCTTGACTAGCTGCAAACCAATTAGCTTCTCAAGAAGGACTCTGCACCATGGAGTAAGTAAGTGTGGGTCGTATGGTACATGTAACCAAGGTAAGTTCACTTGAGGTCTAGCCAACGAGCAGGACGCGTTCACTCGTCGGTGTTCTTCTGTGATTGCTTGGTCGAAAGCTTTTTTTTTTATTTTTACTGACGTTGTTCTTCGTACACTTATAAATAAAACGCTGCAAGGTTTAGCGTTAAAAGCAACCAGATACGATAGGAAGATGCATGCTCCTTTTGATAGCAGCAGCACGGCTAACCTCGACCACCCACCATCGATCCGTGTGGGATGGCTGAATTGTTGTGTCCATTCACAGCTAACCGTCCTGCAATGCCTAACGCACGCTAATGTTAAATTGCAAAGGGATTTCTTCAACGGGCTTCTTTTATGCCCCTTTAATTGTAACAAATGGTGCTAGGGGCTGAATTGCGCACAGTACATTTATTTTTTAAATACCTTAGCAACTTACCAAACGATTTAAGAGAAGATAAAAAATTGTAGCTACTGCGTTGGAAATCATGTGCCTTGCTCTCTGTTTAAAAATGTATGTAAAGGTAAAGTTTTTCCCAGTCCTTGAAGGCGTGTAAGGAGAGATTGGTCGACCCCAGAGAAGAGAGAAATTTCTTACCACTACCGGACTTCGGAACCCCGGACCCTCCATTCATACCGACTACGCAACTCCGTTTCCCTTAAGAACGTGCGTACGAAAACTTAGTTTTTATTTATTTATATGCCCCCTGAGGATGATCGTGTGATCGAAACATGTAGGAGCGTTTTAATTGTTTTAATGTAAATTTTAGACTCCTTAAATAATATATATGTGTCATGTGTTGGTGTGTGTGTGTAATTAAATAATTACAGAATGCATGGTGAAATGATTAAAAAACGATAAAAGACGATAAAAGTAATTGGTTTTTATTTTTATTTACTTAGCACCAACTAATGCACACACATAATTTTGTTTTTACATTAAAACATTTAAAATCGCTCCATCATGTTTCGATCCTAAAATCATCTTCAGGTAGCTACACTGTTCCTCGCTAAAATCAAATTATTAAAAACACTCACCGATATTAATTCGGTGCTGTGGCAGCATATATGTAATAAAAAATATATTTATTAATTAGATTGTTAAACCAATATAATAAGATTAGATTGTCAAAATAATATAGTAAGAGTTGAATTTTGTACGCAAATAATTAGGCTACCTGGATTGAAGCAAGGTTTATGCTTACCGTATTGTGTAAGTCGTACGCCGCTGAGAATGCACCTGACTACGTGTGTCGTGTGTAAATGACTCTACGAAATGCACGGTGCAACGATGAAGATGGTTTTTATTTGTTATTTTGTATGGTTGTAAATCTTGGTCTTTGGTTGGCTTTTTATTTACCAACATATGCACATTTTTCTAAAATACAATGTAAAACCTCAATTGGTTAAAACATTAAAATTACATTAAGGGCTTCGACATGTTTCGGTTTTTTCTTTAAACTATCATCAGGTAGCTCCCTGGTGATGGTTTAAAGAAAAAACAGAAACATGTCGGTGCCCTTAATGTAATTTTAATGTTTTAACCAATTGAGGTTTTACATTGTATTTTAGAAAAATGTGCATATGTTGGTAAATGAAAAGCAAAGTTTGAAAACACTATGTACGGTGAAAAGTTAAAAAAAAAACTTGGTCTTTGGTATTAAATGTACAAGCCGTGTTCAGATTATTTGAGAGAGGTTTTGAAAGTAAAAGGGAAACAAGATTAGATATGCCACAATGAAGGACATAAGTTTTCTCAGGTTAACGTTATGAAGATGATCCATCAGGGACGATTAGATAAACAGGAGATGTAGCGTGCGTGTGGGGAAATGAGAGATGTGTGCAGAGTTTTGGTCTAGAAACCTGGAGGGAAGATGCCACTTGGGCCACGTGCTATAACCCCATGCGTCCAAAAGAATAATTTTTTTTGTCGTGCAGATTTTCTGTTATGTTTGATATAAACCAGAATTGACACTGGAATTTGTTTTCTCGGTAGGACACAGGAAATAAGAAAATGTTGTCAGCTAGGAACTGCGAAACCACCTTCACACCTTCGAAGAATTTAGGTTTGTGTGTCTATCGATGGAAATAACTTAATGGTAGAGTCTTTCTTATTTAAAGTGCTTTAGTCGCACAGTTGTCAAGCAGGTCATTCCATTTCATAGGACCCGACAATTTAGCACTGTGTCCACAGTACCCCTCACTTGTAAGTAGAGGCCAGTTGAAATGTGATGGCATACACACAGAAACCACATTTCGTCTTTCGGCAAAACGGACGAGTCCATTTAAATCGGCGGGGGCGTCAGTTCAGTCGACTACTGCAGCCGAGGTGTGCGCATCAGCGGTAGTGATCCTGGTTACACCATGTACCGAGGTAGTGTGAAGAGTACTGGCTACCCACTCCATTCGCCAGTTTCCCCTTCACTTCCCTTCCCATGCGTCACCGTGTGCCATCACATTTCAACTGGACTGTACCCTGATCCAGATATATACATTCCACATCGTTGCTAATTGCTTGGAATACAGTCGTTGAGAAATTTCCCGTTGCTCGGCTGGCCAAGAAATTCCTCACTATTCAGGGAACGTGAAGTGTTAATTACTTGTTTATAAGGGCCTGACGTTGGAGCGTGTCCTGAAGCCGATTTATGTGGTATACGTCGTCACTCCTTGCACTTTCTGCGTCGGGGTTCCTGCGGTAGATGTTGATTGTTGTGCTAAATTTACCTCATGTTATTGCACCAAAAAAAAAGTATTACTGTTATTGCATAACCCTGTCCTTAGCCAGACGAATCCAGTACATATTGTCGTGCTTGTATGTAGCGGAACCTTTTGTGACGTTGATTGTGGCGCTGTGGAAGCAATTCCCTGCCTGCATGGAACACAATCTTTCCCTTTTGTGATATGTATTGGACCGTGCATCATCTTGATAACTGAAGAATAAAATCCAACTAGATGCTACTTATTACTTTATTATGCTTATGTTAGGCTCAACATGTTTCGGGCACCATTATGCCCATCATCCGGAGCTCACGGCAATAGCGATGGTTACCGCATAGGCCGTCTGATTCTCGAGTTGCTGCTGGTTGGAAGTTAAGTGCAGGCAGGATGGATGAGTGTCCGGACCGAAGAGTCATGTTACAGCTTTCGGTCCGGACACTCATCCATCCTGACTGCACTTAACTATCCAACCAGCAGCTACTCGAGAACCAGACGGCCTATGTGGTAACCAACGCTACCGTCGTGAGCTCCTGATGATGGGCATAATGGTGCTCGAAACATGTTGAGCCTAACATAAGCATAATAAAGTAATAAGTGGCCTCTAGTTGTATTTTATTCTTCAATTATCTTTCCCTGTCGTGTTTACCAACATCCATCCAAACCACGCGTTCAGTGTTTGACACCTCTTCAACGCATGCAGAAATTCCTTTGTTCAGACACGCAAATCGTCGATCCTGATGGTTTTTCGTGATTTTCCTTAATTCTGTCGGGAAGATTCCGGGATAGTACTTGAAATCAGACCACATCAGTTTACTATTAAATGATCATCGTACTGCTTGACGCAGTATGCTCGTAAACATAGACTGTCGTTGATCAAACAACGAGAAGGTAAAACTGTCTCTTTCCACGCCATGAAACCGTGCATGGGGAGAGTAGATGTATAGCTCCACTCATTCTTAACTTCGGCACTAGTCGGAGATGGTCAGCTTCAATCCCCTGCCGCTTTACTCCCGGGAGGAACCCCTGTGGTGCCCCAGAGCCGGTCTGGACGTTTTGGGGAAGAGAGAAATTTTTGCTTTTGCCGGAAATTGAACCACAATTTATCGTTTATCCAGCCCGGCTCCTAATCACTGTGTGATATTAAAGGTGATGAATTTATTATCCAGCCGAGCGACTGTCAGAAGGGATCATACTCATTGGAATTTAATAGTTAACCAATTGCATAATGACGAATCAGTCTTCACGTTGTCTGCCGTAGTGTAAGAAATTCCCATGACGTGGATAGACGTTTATTCCACACCACAATTGCATCATGTTCTCAGTGTTCATGTTTCATTATTTTCTCTTGAGCAGTGCTGTGTATCATTTTTGATGATAAACCCGTAGCCTGAGGGACCAGTGTAATGACTTTTGCGACATTTTCCACTTACTTAATCGGTTATAGTGACACATTCATTTTCAGATCGAAGTAAAGGTCAAACCATCGTTAGGGCGTGCTTATATGAGGCACGTATTTGCTCTGTAGTGCACATGTTTGTATTCTGCCTATATATTTCACCCAGTTCATATTGTGTTTAGATCCACTGGACTGTATACACACACGCGCGCGCGCAATTGTTGGAGTAGCATACATTTTGAAAACCTAATAGTTGCTCAGCTAAGTAGGGTGTGGGGGTTTGGACTGGATCGAGCTGGCTCAGGATAGGGACAGATGGAGGGCACTTGTGAATGCGGTAATGAACCTTCGGGTTCCATAAAATGCGGGGAATTTCTTGATTAGCTGAAAACCAGTTAGCTTCTCAAGAAGGACTCTGATCCATGGAGTATGTAAGTAAGTAAGTAATAGTTGCTCAGCTAGTCAAGAAACTTTTCCGGGTTTACGGAAATACAGTTTCTTGTAGGCGAAAGAACCTGTTGTTAAGAAATGCAGCGGCCGAAGGATTTGATGATATTTTGCCATTTATGTTTAAACAAAGTGAGATGTTTTGGTGAAGGTTAGGCTATCCCTTTTCAGGCCTGGACGGGCCTTTAGGGCTTCAGGAGGCTGAGGTTACCAGAATTTATAGACAGTTGACACCCGAAGATAATAAGGTTTTTCCAGTCCTACGCACCGGCCGCCTGTACCCCTCAGGAAATATTCCTGGTACTCATTTCTGATAGAGGGTGAGTCGATCCCAGGGCCATAGTGCGGCCGGAAAGATAAAGTCAATGAAAAATCGCAGTTACGCCATCGGGAATCGAACCCGCGTCCTTCGGGCTTGTAGCGCAGTGCCTCAACCAACTGCGACACAGTGTACGCTCTGATGAGGGTACGCAAGTTCGTTGTAATGTTACTGGCTGTTGTTGAGTACATTAAGACGTCTCGAAGTTACTGACTGCGGCCCTGTAAATCCTCTGTAACTTCTTACCCAACGACACGGCATAACATGCCAGCGAGACATGAATATTCAGCAACGTCACTGTGAGCACGTCAGGGTTGATATATTGATTCCTGAATGTACGTAACAGCAGTGTCACTAAATAGCGTGAAAATCGGACGTCACAGTCGAGTTGCTACTAGACTGCTGTTTTGTGTTCTGGGGGTACCGGGTCCAATTTTCGAAACCGTGGGTGTGGCTTTTTTGGATTTTTCTGAGGGCACCACAGGTGAAAGTAGGCACATTAAGCCTGCTTCAGATTAGGCCTTGACTGCTTTATCGACATCTTGTGCAATTTATGAACCCTTTGGCACTAAATTAATCTCTATAATAGATTCAGTTCTCACTTCACAGAAAACACATTGAGGAGGCAATCGCTGTTAATTGAGAGAATCGTAGGAGCGTGTAAATGCAAAGGAACTAATAATAATAAAAGTTTCCGCCAAACACACTTAGTTTATTACTTTATTATAATTAGATTGGCAACATGTTTCAACCCTGTTGGGTCATTATCAGACCTTCACTATGAACCAGTTAACTATAAAGCTGCTACATTCTTGCGATCCCAAACGATGGTTACAAGTAATAAATATAAGTAACTAATTATGACAGGGGTGCTGATAAGTCCTTAGCCCGACCAGGAAGGAAACAAGCTAATGTTTCTGTCAGAATGGCGTGAATTTCTTTCGGTGCCTTGCCTGGCAGGAAAAACAACTTGATGACAGATATGCGTCGCTTAACGACCGGGATACGTTCTGAGAAATGCGTCGTTAAGCGATTTCGTCGTTGTGCGAAAGTCATAGTGTGTACTTACACAAACCTAGATATTATAGTCTACTACACCTAGGCTATAAGGTATAGCCTATTGCTCCTAGGCTACAAACCTGCACGGCATGTTACTGTACTTAATACTGTAGGCAGTTGTAACACAATGGTATTATAATATAATATAATATAATATAATATAATAATATGAGGGTGAGTCAAATGAGAACCTTAAATATGTTTTATCTCGTAATTTACTGAACACAAAAGGTACACATTGTCTTCATTTTTCTATGTAGTATCGTACTGCCACCTGTCGGCCACTCTTCAAACCATGAGTATCATTGTTGAAACTTACAAAGCAATCGAGCCGTGGTTCGAATTTTTATCGCACTTCTAAGGTTTTCATTTGACTCTCCCTCGTATTATAATATAATATTATAATCTTAAGGGACCACCGTCGTGTATGCGTTCCGTTGTTGACCGAAACATCGTTATGCGGCGCATACCTATATTATTTCGCCATTGCTCTATACTCATTCATTCCCGCATTTACAGAAAATTAAAAGTGAGGATAGCCGGTGGCGACGCGAAGACCCGACGCAGGATCTGTCGAATATATTTTTTATAAGTCAGAACGTTCCCGTCACCTTAACCTGTACGGTGTGTACAGTGACTACAGACGTCCGTGTTTAGTGTATCAGAGGGTATACGAGGGATGTCCCAAAAGTAAATGTACTGATTTTTTGTTTAAATGCCTATTGGACTCATCTGAAATTACAAGTTATTTCCTTCAAAGTGTGACCCTTTGGAAGTTACACAATGGTTCCAACGTTTTCTTCCACTGATCATAGCAGTACCGGAAGTCATTTTCCTTAAGTGTGTGTAGCTCATCGGTTACAATTTTTTGTATGCATTCCATCGTCCCGAAATGATGACCCTTCAACTTAGGGAAGAGGCATAAATCGCACGGAGTTAGATCTGGGCTGTAGGGAGGATGTGAAAGTACTGGAATGCTTTTCTTCGCCAGAAATTCTCGAATCCAAAGCGCAGTATGAGCTGGCGCGTTATCGTGGTGCAGCACCCAATCGTCCGCAGTGTCCGTTCGGACTCGCCGGACCCGTTTTCGAAGTCGTTCCGAGAGATCTTTGTAGAAAGCGTGATTAACTGTCTGTCCTGGAGGTACAAATTCTTTGTGCACAATGCCGTGGCTGACGAAAAAACAGTAATCATAATTTTCACCCTGGATCTGCTCATGCGTGCTTTCTTCGGACGAGGAAAACTTTTCGTGTGCCATTCCGCACTTTGCCGTTTGGTCTCGGGATCGTAGTCGCATACCCATGATTCATCTTCTGTTACTACTTTATCCAAAAAATCTGGCTCAATTTCGAGTCTTCCCAGCAAATCCTGACAAATTTCCAACCGGTTCGCTTTTTGCTCCACAGACAAGTATTTCGGCACCAGTTTCGCACGTGCATATGGTCTGTTAGAATTCTATGAACTGCACTTTTATCCAAGCCCGTTTCTTCTGCAATCATCCTGACACTCAATCGGCGGTCTTTCGCCGTCACAGCTTCCACATTCTGATCATTTGTTGACGAGATTGGTCTTCCAGAAAGAGGGTCGTCTTCAACATTTTCTCGACCCCTCTCTGAAAGCTTTGTGCCACTTAAAAACCATAGTTCTCCCTAGAGTGGCATCCCTATAATCTCGGTTAAAGAAGCAAATGTCTCTGTGGCAGATTTGTTGAGTTTCACACAAAACTTGATAGCGTACCGTTGTTCGATATTTTCCTGCATCGCAAACGTAACGAGGTTATAAAACACGACCATACACAATCAGCAGTAGCGCACAACTGACTCAACCAATCCAGTTGAAACAAGTATGGACGTGCTGCCAAGGTCACTGTCTAAGCGCCGATATGCATCAACGACGTGCTATATTAAGAATTCGTTCATAGGAAAATCAGTACATTTACTTTTGGGACAACCCTCGGTGCCCGGAATTAACGTGTATTCATTTCATGTCATGTTGTATGTGCATTACACGACTGTTTTTGTCTCTCGCAGTAACAACACTGTTAATGTGTTTCGTTTTACCAGCCGTCAACAGCTGTTGTCTCCAGTTTCATTATATCTGCTAAAATGTCTTGAATTAATTAACATCGACAGTTGACCTTTTGAAGTGGCACACCTTGCTGAAAGAGATTTATACACAGCGAATTGTTTACTTCATTTTCCTAATTTTGTTGTAATTAGATTCATGTTTATTCGTGGAAAAGTTATAAGAGACATGTTTTTGTAGTATTTGAATAAACTGCTTAAAATTTTATGTAACTTTTCATCCGTTTATAGGGTGGTTATTAATTTAATTTTGATGGTATCGTCTATATTCTGAGGCAGAAAGATAAAAATTTTTTCCCATGTCCACACTATAAGGGCCTATGGGATATTAGAGGTATAATTCCAGTCATTCTTAAATTCTGCACTGGATGGAGGGGAGTATACGCCTTTACGCTTGGGTCGCTTTACCCCCAGAAGCCAATGTACAATTCTGTAAATAGGCCAGTTGTGGGTGAGATTTGGATTTCTTATGGCGCTGATTAATGACTTGTGTCACCAGCGATGTGACGCCGTCTGGTGTGGTGGAACTCTGCAGACGTTTCAGAGCGTCCTGCTGCCTCGATTACCAGAGTACCGTTCTGTCTTTCAGAGACGTTGGTGCACTTGTACCAGACTACACGGCATCGCAGCAGACTGCAGTCTTCAAACTTTATATGCACTATGTATTTTAGGTGTTTTTCCCCGCTTCGGAGAGAATTTACTTCACTTTGCTCTTCCATTTTATAATCTGTGCCATATCGGAAAGTCATAGACATTTTCTTTCCTAGCAATGAACACATTATATTTCTGAGAGAATGTATTAGGAAGGAGGTGGGGGGGGGGGATAGCTAGATAGACGGAAGTAAAGTGCTGTTTTATCTTTACAGTAACATGTCATTGCATTGTGGTTTGTATTGCGGATATCTCTAGCCGTAGCCTCAGCTGCTCTATATTTCTGGTCATTACATCGAAATCTCAGTGGTTATTACGTGATTGATGTGCATCACTGGACTGCTGTTTACTTGTTTGTTTGTTCGTTCGTTTGTTCGTTCCATGCGTGAACCTATATACAAAATGGAGATGTACATGGAGAGAGAAGTGCGTATACATTTAACACAAAAAATGCAAACCAAAACTTTGAGTTTACATATAATGATGATTCGTGGATCTCTGTATTATATTCCCTTCCTCACTCAGATAAATTCATCAGCTAACCAAAACAGAATCTCACATGTGTAGTTTTAGAAGCGAATCAGATTCATTCCATAACCACGGAGGAAAGACGATGTAAATTTAGTGATCACGACAGTGACGTATCAAATTTGACGCCGCGATTCAGTCACACACTATACTTTACTGTGATTTAAATGGAGTGTTTTCAAGAGTTGAATTCCCAGAAACTGACTATTGTTAACTTATGTTTGTACATCTTTAATGCTTTTGAGATGGATAAAGGTTGATTAATTCATTCCCATAATCTTGCCGAATTTAAATTTGTTCTGTGAAATTTATTGCGTAATGAAAGATGTATGTATGAAAAGTACGAATAAATGCGAGAAATAACGCTTTGAAACTTGAAATTCATGAAAATGGTTTTAAAAATTCGGTCTCAGTTATATAGACCAGTCTGTTAATTTTGTTTAGTTAAAGAATCTTTGAATCATGTGATTATCATACGTAACAATTATGTGTGCACTCTGTATGCAAAGTTATGAGTTTATGAATGTTGAAGCGGATGATGCATGTTCTAACCATTGTACTTTCAGAGGATATAGTCGACATATATTGTGCATCCATTCGTACGTACTTACAGCGTTAATTTTTTTTTTTTTTGGTCTGGAAACATGTTCGTCGGTAGCGTGATGAAAAAGAGAGCAGAAGATTAACTTGCGGTGTAGAGTTTTTATGTGTGACGTTTCATAATTTTGCCGTTATGCATACTGGTTGTAAGAAAGCTCTGCTTGCAGCATTTTACTATAATTTATTGCTTGGTGTGCTGTGAGGTAACTAATCTGTCCGCTACATAAAAACACTGTTAGACGTTTTGCGTAGTTCACTGACTGGGTGAAGCACTACGGAGGCATAGGACTCGCGCGCGTGCGTGTGTGTGTGTGTGTGTGTGTGTGTGTCACTTCTGACACTTGTTTATACTTTCAGTTATTGAGGTACATACTTGGTTGTTACTAACTGTTATTGGAATATGCGTAAGTAACGTTGTACATGGATCCAAATTTCATATGAAGCTGTGCATGATGTTTGTGGTTGTACTCATACTTTCGGTATGTGTAGTAGGTTTGATTGGCTGATACTTCTGGTATGTGTTGTCCTTAATGATGGGCTGATACTTTCGGTATGTGTAGTCGGTATAATGGACTGATACTTTTGGTATGTGTAGTAGGTAGATTGGGCTGATACTTTCGGTATGTTTAGTCGGTATTATGGACTGATCTTTTCGGTATGTGTAGTCGGTAAGATGGACTGATGGTTTCGGTATGTGTAGTCAGTATGATGGATTGATACTTTTGGTATGTGTAGTCGTTAGATTGGGCTGATACTTTCGGTATGTGTAGTCGGTATGATGGACTGATCTTTTTGGTATGTGTAGTCGGTAAGATGGACTGATAGTTTCGGTATGTGTAGTCGGTATGATAGGCTGATTCTTTTGGTATATGCCGTCGGTATGATGGGCTGATACTATCGATATGTGTAGTCCGTATGATGGGCTGATACTTTCGGTATGTGTAGTCCGTAATGATGGATTCGTACCTTTCTTTATGTGTAGTTGGTAACGGTAGACTCGTAATGTCGTTATGTGTGGTCTGTAATGATGGACTCGTACTATCGGTACATGCAGTCGTTAACGATAGACTAGTCCTGTGAGATGCTCAGAAGCTGTAGCTACATATCTGTCAAACTTGAGGGGAATATTTGACATTACACTGCGAACGAGTTGTACATTGGTTTTAGTATACCGACTGCAATTTGCTGGCCAAATGTCCCATTTACTTTAGTACGGCATAGACCTATACATGTAGGCGTTAACGTGCGTGCGGATATCTGTCTTGAAACAATTTATTTTCCCGCCCATTTCCACTTTGTTGGGAATGAGACACGAAACAGACGCCGATGCGCATTCATAACTCAAGGAACACGGGTGTAATTTCCCGTAACGTATGCAGCTGTCCGGCTGTGGGGCGTGGTTAATCTGTCAAGGGCAGCAGGTCATTGGGTTTCAGAAGGTTCTGGTGTACGTGCTGTGTTCGGAAATCCATCGCCGATCGCAGTAGCCTTCCGGTCCCCCTTACTAGATGGACCGCGCTTCCGGTAACATGTTTGGGTGCATTGAGTGATCTGATACCTGCTGACCATTCGATTATTTTAAAGTGGGGTGTCGACGACGCTATCGATTGCTAACGTTCTATAGGCATTCACTAACCTACGCTATACCGTGTTACGCAGTGTTGCAAGTTAAATAATGATGATAATAATAACAATAATATTTTTAATGCGCTCTCGAAATTTATCCTTGAGCGATTGAAACCGACGAAGGTGGTGTAAGAATACTGATAGGTAACAACACAATCGGCGGGGCGGTCACGCTGCGGCCGGTCAGGTTCCAGTGTTTTGGAGTTTGGATTTAAAGTGGAGTGTCACGTATTTATTTTAGTTGACCATTTTCGTACCCAGTTCCGATTTTCACCTTAACGGTAAGTAGCCACTGCGTTAGTCGAGGAGTCTGTCCCTTGTCGAGTCGGACCGAGCATTCCTGATTTGTGGTGCATCCCCGTCGAAACTCTAGCGTCCTTTTTGTACTTGGTGCGCTTCTAGCTGTTTCCCGCTGTGCATGTGTTTCTTCTTTTTCTATTTTAGTGCAGTTCTTTTAAGTTGATTGTGATTTTTCCACCCATGACGTCCATCAAAAAGACAGAAAAGAAGAAAAAATCAAAACAGTTGACTTTACATTCTTTCTTGATGTCTTCTGGACCACGGCCTGGGCCTTCTTCAACAAAATAAAAAGTTATATGATTAATATTTTTTTTCAATTGTCTGTGTAATATTCTTTATACTTAATTCATTAAATTAAAATTGTACGTCATAATGTAAAGAAATATTGTAAATTATAAAATTATTTGACTAATTTGCTGGGTCTATGAACCTATGTCAATTTGAACCTTTTAAATAGTACTCGTTTTACGACGATCCGATTTACAACAAAATATTCGAGAACGTAACCCCGTCGTAAAACGAGACCCTACTGTATGAAAACCTGCCCCACTGCCACTTTCTCCGCCTGAAATCCCGGATGGATTGGCCTAGTATCGAACGCGAGCCTCCGCGTTGAGGCCAGCAACTAACCGCCTGAATTATGTCACACGATGGGCTTTATATATTAATTGTAATTGATAAATACAGTTACTCAATTATTATACCAACTACTGCACATATATAAAATGTATAAAATTTACACATTAAAACGCACCGACATGTTTCGGTCCTAGGACCATCATCAGGGAGCCATATCGTCCTTGCTAAAGTCACACTATAAAAAGTCACATTAATTTCGCTGTACCAGTTGGGTATTGTCTCTCTGGCATACAGACACTGCCCTGCCATTCAGTCATTAACCCAGTTTTTCCCATCCGGGGTTCCAACAGAACATTATTAGGGGGTTCGCGAGAAATTGTGGAATAGGTACGTAAAAATTCCGAAAATTTTAAATACCGTGAAAAATTTCAAATGTCCCCCGAAAGACAAAAATATATTCTTGAATTTTTTATTGAAGTGTTACCTGATTGGTGGGTCTATAGCAGCTCTAAAAATAAAATATTTTTGACAGTAATTTATCGGTAATTGAGTGGCCCGACCCTCTCTAAATTGTATCTGGCCTGTGGACGTTTTCATGGGTATGGGTTCCTTCGGACTTTAAAAAACTAATTTAGGAGATTTTCCATGGAAGAAAGGTTGGCAAAACATAAAAACTTTAAAAACCACTGTGGTTACTACTTGGGTGGCCTGTGAGAACTGTATTAGCTGGTGAAACCCTTAAGAATCTGGACCTCCATTTCAGACGTTCCCAGTTCAGATTTAGTCTCGGAGACCGCCTGGCTTGACTTAAGGGTTCTTACTCCCTTCCAGACAAAGTCGGTGTGGTACGTCAATTAGACTACGAACGTTTCCTTCCAAATGTTTTCCAGTTCATCTTCCGGTAATTTTTCTCCAATGCGTTGCGTATGTGCAGTAGTTGGTATAATCATAATATAATAATCGACATCATCGTAAATTATACCACAACAACAAAACAAAAATTTTTGTTTATTGCGCACAGCATAATGGGTTTCGTTTGATTCTTGTAAATTACAACGATAATACGAGTTTCCTTACGTTATGCCCTTAAAAGAAGGGCGCACAATTTTTCCACTAAATTTAAGAACCTCCCCCAAATTCGAGGTGCTGCGTGGGGCACATTAAGCAAGTTCCGTACCGAGCACCCGCAAATATCAGGCGCCTTCATACAAAATTTAGTTTTTGGGCGACTTGGCTCCCTGGATTTATGCATGCGTGCCTTAAAAGATTGGTTTTTATAACAGAGGAGCGGTTTGTTTGCTGTGAAGTCAGAAGATCTACAGATTTAGTGCTTCAAATGGCCGCTTAGATAATTTTAAACCTGGGCGGTTTTACCATATATTTTAGACGTATTACGATAACGTAACGCCTGAAAGTAGGTGAAGGTAAGTGCACTGTTTAGTACTGAACTCTGCGTTTTGCCCATGGAATGTTGTTATGCATATGTTTCGTGTGATTTTTACAGTACACTCCTTTCCTTCCAAGTTCAGTGTTCACCGATTGGTCTTTCTAGTGCAGAGCACGGTGTTCTCTATGAGGTGCGAACTATATATATATATATATTAATTTTAGTCTTAAAGGCTGATTTACGTCAGTTAATCATTCGCCGGGTACTGACCACGGGGAACCGGTTGCGATCCCAGGCCGGTCAATCTGAGGTTTGTGTTGGATGATGTGGCACTGGTACTTCCGTTTTCCCCTATCAACACCATCCCGTCCATGCCCCGTATTCATCTTCAACCTAGTGCTACTATCATCAGAAGGACAAGAATTCGAGGCCCGTGAACCTACAAACGACCATATTTTTTAGGTTACTGAGGAAGAGTTGGACGCCAACGCACTTCCACGTTGTTGTGTGGTCTTCAAAAGATCGCGAAACGATGTTATTTTTGTGTACTTCTAAGTGAAGTGGGCGTACGTCTTTCCTCTCTTAGTGATACGTCACGACCCGAAGGAGCGGGTGGTGGTGGTGGAGGGGGGGGGGGGGGTTAACCCAAACAGGTAAAGGGTGTTTTTTTTTAATTTTTTAAATTAACCCACTAAACGCCAAAAATTTTTT
>Ga0131853_10013749_pt1 | contig 14840 bp, 16 predicted proteins | sample TergutLab28metaG_FD_92764 | JGI IMG/M metagenome (GOLD analysis project Ga0131853, IMG submission 92764) | Labiotermes labralis P1 segment gut microbial communities from Petit-Saut dam, French Guiana - Lab288 P1 (version 2) (version 2) | ecosystem: Host-associated > Arthropoda: Insects >... | reverse complement strand
TTCAAGGAGGTCGACTGCGCCCTCTGCCTGTCGGAACCTATTATCCCATCTTGACGACAAGATAACAAGTTTTCATTCGATGTTCTTGTGAAAAACACCGTAAATACATTATACGAGGTGGTCAAAGGTGCGGGACATCAAGAACGTCCGGCACCTACAAAGGCGTATTTACCCCACCCGCCGCATAGACATGTCTAGGGGGTGTCCACACCATGAAGCAACCATCAAAACCAAAACGCCGGGGGCTGTTAGACCGGGCGAGAGATGCCTTTGACTTGCCGGGGGATGTGCTCCATAATCTGCCTCGGGTTACCGTTGCCGGGGGAAATCGATTACTGGTGGAACACCACCGGGGCCTCTTAGACTACGGTGACGCCGCCATTGTGATTGCCGGCGGAAACGTGACAGTGCGGGTGGTCGGGGACGGGCTGCGCCTCCGCGCTATGACTGCCGAGGCGCTTTTGATTACCGGCAGTGTGTTTGGCGTGGAATTTATCTATTAGAAAGGGGCGAAGGCATTGCAAGGTGTCATCCATTTTTTTACCGGCAGCGTCCGGCTGGAAATTACCTGTGCCGAACCGGAACAGATGCTAAATCGACTGGCTGAAGCCCATATCCCATTTTGGGACACAGTTCGGGTGGACGCTGTGACCATTGCGCTCACCATGTCCCCGGCCTATGCAAAACGGCTGGGTTCCATCACGGAACAGAGTAGTGCTGAAGTGCGTCAAATCAGCAAACGGGGCCTACCCGTATTCTTCCGTAAAGTCCGCAAGCGATACGCATTGCTGGCAGGCCTTGTCCTCGTCCTCACCGCTGTCTGGGTGTCCAGCCTGTATATCTGGGACATTCGGGTAACGGGCACCGAAACTGTACAAACAGCGGAGATTTTATCGGCCTTGCGGGACGTGGGGGTGGACATTGGCACCTTCGGGCCGGACATTGACCCGGAGCTGGTTCGCAATGAGGTACTGCTCCAACTGGGCGACGTGGTGTGGCTCACGGTCAATGTCACCGGCAGCCGTGCCACCGTCATTGTGCGGGAACGGATTCATCCTCCCCAACGGTTTGAGGAGGGGGTGCCCACCACGGTCTACGCCACCCGCGCAGGGGTCATTGACCAGATGATTATCCGAAACGGTGCGCCTCTGGTGGAAGAGGGGCAAACCGTGGAGCTGGGAGAAGACTTAATCACAGGCCGCATGGACTCTCTCGCCGCCGGGACTCGGCTTGTCCGGGCGGACGCACAAATATTTGCCCGAACTTGGTACGAGCTATCCATGTCCATGCCCTTAGAATACGTGCAAAAGGTTCCCACAGGCGAAATTGTAACAAAACGCACAATATTTTTTGGTCAGCGCAGAATAAATTTATTTTTTGACACTAGAATTTCCTATGCAAACTATGATAAAATAGTAGAGCTATCAGATTTTGTCCTCCCCGGCGGGCTTGTGTTGCCCTTTCGGGTCGAGCGGCGGGTGTATACAGAGTATCAGCCGACCCTCGCCCGCATGGACGAAACCAGAGCAGCTTTGCTGTTACAGGAGTGGTTGCTTGCGCATCTGGATGCGCTTATGGTGCCCGGCGGTGTGGTGACTTCCACAGAGTTCACCGTGGAGGTGGGAGACGGCATCGTCACCGTCCACCTAGAGGCGGAGGGACGAGAGCAAATTGCGGCCATCCGCAACATGCGGGCGGATGAGATGGTAATACTGCCGCCCATTACAGAAGAGACGGAAGAAATTCCATAAGGAGAGATATATGGTAGAGAAACGAATCAGCGTAGACCGGATGGAACATGTCATCAGCGTCTTTGGCTCTTTTGATGAAAATTTACGGATTATTGAGCAAGAGTTGAAGGTCAAGGTCACCGACCGGGAATCGGAACTGAAAATTGTAGGCGAGGCCGAGCACGTCATGCACGCCGAACGAGCCATTGAGGCACTGCTCAGTCTTGCAGCCAAAGGGGAGCATGTGGAGGCCCAAAATGTCCGCTATATCATCGGCGTGGTGCAAGATGGGGAAGAAAAAAAACTGACCGAGATGGCCAAAGACGTAGTCTGCGTTACCGCCCGGGGCAAACCCATTCGTGCAAAAACGCTGGGCCAGCAGAAATATATTGCGGCCATGAACAAAAATACCATCACCCTAGGCATCGGCCCCGCCGGTACAGGAAAGACCTATCTGGCAGTGGCCATGGCGGTGACGGCGTTTCGGAACAAAGCGGTCAATCGCATCATCCTGACCCGCCCGGCAGTAGAGGCGGGAGAGCGGTTAGGCTTTCTGCCCGGCGACTTGCAAAGCAAGGTGGACCCCTATCTCCGGCCCCTATACGACGCACTGTTTGACATGTTAGGGGCAGAAACCTACCACAAATATGTAGAGCGGGGCAATATTGAAGTGGCCCCCCTAGCCTATATGCGGGGCCGAACGTTGGATGATGCGTTTATTATTTTAGACGAGGCCCAGAACACCTCCCGAGAGCAGATGAAAATGTTTCTCACCCGCTTAGGACAGGGCTCAAAAATCATCATCACCGGGGACGAGACACAGGTTGACCTGCCTGAGGACAAGGTGTCGGGATTAAAAGAGGCCATGCGGGTGCTAGAGGGTGTGGAAGACATCGCCATTTGCCGCCTGACAGGCGCAGACGTGGTGCGGCATGTGCTGGTGCAACGGATTGTTGCAGCCTATGAAAAATACGAAACGAAAAAGGCCGGCAAACCGGCAGGAGGCAAGAGGTAGACATGATTAAACACAAAATTTACGTAAAAAGACAACGGCAAGGGTTGGGGGAACAAGGGATTACATCCCTCTGCCGCCGGGCCATTAAGGCCACATTGCAAGAAGAAGGGGTCGAGACCCCGGTTGAGATTAGCGTCTTAGTATCAGACAACAAGGGCATCCAAGAAATCAACAACGAACACCGGGGGAAAGATGTCCCCACAGACGTGCTCAGTTTTCCCACAGCGGTGTACAAGCCCGGTGCCTTTGTCCCCAATGAAGCGGATATCGACCCGAAAAACGGATGTCTGCATTTGGGCAACATTGTCCTATCCAGCGAAAAAGCGCAAGAACAAGCGGCGGAATACGGCCACGATATTACACGGGAGCTTGCGTTCCTCATGGTTCACGCTACCCTACATCTATTGGGCTATGACCACGAAAGCCCGGAGGATCAAGGCCGGATGCGGACAAAGGAAGAGCAAGTACTCAGCATCTTAGGGCTTGTGCGATGACAAAACAGCAAGCCATCACCAAAACCGCCATGATTACCATCTCCGGCCGGCCCAACGTGGGGAAAAGCACCCTATTAAACGCCTTGGTGGGAGAGAAAATTGCCATCGTCACCAACAAGCCCCAAACCACCAGAAACCGGATTTTGGCTGTACTCAATCAGGCGGATATCCAGTTTGTGTTCATTGACACCCCCGGCTATCACGCACCTAGAACCCGCTTGGGGGACTACATGGTCAAGGTGATTCGGGAAAGTGTAGCCGACGTGGACGGGGTAATTTTGATGGTGGAGCCTATTGAAAACATCGGGCCGCAAGAACAGCACCTAATCAAATGGATTGCCGCCAACAAGGTGCCGGCTGTATTGGTTATCAATAAAATCGACACGGTAAAGAAAGAAGAATTATTAGCTGTCATCAACCTCTACCAAGAGGCCCACGGCTTTGACGCTATTGTGCCTATCTCCGCCAAGCAGGGGGATGGGCTAGGAGAACTCATCGAAGTTCTGGATCGCTACGCCCTAGATGGGCCACAACTCTTCCCTGACGACATGATTACCGACCAACCAGAGCGGCAGATTATCGCAGAAATTCTCAGGGAGAAGCTGCTTCTCTGCCTACAAAAAGAAATTCCCCACGGTACCGCCGTGGAGATTACAAAATTTTCCGAACGGGACAACGGCATCATTGATGTAGAGGCCACCATTTTCGTGGAAAAACAAAGCCACAAAGGTATGGTCATCGGCAAACAGGGTGTCATGCTCCGCCAAATCGGTGAACTGGCCCGGAAGGACATGGAGCGGTTTATGGGGACGAAGGTTTATTTAGAGACTTGGGTGAAAGTAAAAGAAAAATGGCGGGATAGTGCATATCTGTTGCGAAATTTTGGATATAACGCAGAGTAGGAGCGTTATTGTACAATCGAATATAATAACAAGCCCCTTTCCATGGAGTATATCAACGGTAGAAAGGGGCTTATATCGTTGAATCATTTCAAAGCGGGACTATACACGCATAACTGGAACAGCCATTTTTGCACCCGTTATGCTCGATGCTCCAAAGTTAAACTTAGGTGCAAGTTCATCTGCAAACGCATATCCATATTGCTCCGGCTGATAGGTTTCGATCGCTTCAAACACAACATCTATTGCTTTACAGAAATCTTCTTCATTCTCAAATGGCGCTCCATTAAAATAGAGCATGATACATGGCTGTAAATCCAGCACCTCATAGCCATCGGGCAAAGGTTTGTTATAATCTTGCGGAACCTCCACTCCGGCAGCGCAAGCAGATGTACCCTCTCTTACAAAGTTTTTGGGCAATTCCAAAATAGAAGCGTTGTCAAACTTTTTCGAAATACTATTGAACAGCCCGTCCCAATCACAGCCCTTTTCTTCACAAAAGGTAACATAATCGGTTGCCTTTTCTGAGCGCAATACAATTAGCTTGCGTGCGGGGCGGGTTACGGCTTGTACCATGACGGTACTAGAAAATTCTTTTTTCATGTCTTCTTCATTCCTTTTATTGGTGTAAAAGTAGTAATCACGAACAGGGTAGTACGTGAAATAACTCACAGCCGGGGTTTCGCTTTGGTATTTTTTCGGCGTTATTTCAAATTGTTTTGCAAACGCCCTTGTAAAACCGTCATGAGAATCAAAGCCACCATTCAACGCAACATGAATGATTTTTCCACTGGAATCACGCAGTTCTTTTGCCGCAGTAGTAAGCCTTAATGCTCTGATATATTCAAAGGGCGTTTTGCCTAAAAACTCTTTGAACATTCGTGCCGAATGCCATAGGCTATATCCAGCTATACGGCTCAAATCCTGCATGGTTATTTCCTCGTCAATGTGTGCAACGATGTATTTTTGCATCCTATCCACAGCATTGAGGTTTTCCCAATTGTTCACTATTACCACCTTCCGTCTATCATTATAAAAGAAATGGGTGTTGTTTTCTCGACCTGTATTGCTAACATGGGAAAGTGTCTACTATAAACCGTAACCATCCTCGCAATACAAGCCGCCCACAAAACTTTTCTACTTTGAAATTTTAGCATACAAATACAAAGATGTCCACTTGGGGCAGAGGTGCGTAAAACATACCCTCTATCACTTCTATCTCTGCGTGGCTATTTCACATTTCGCTGCCAAAAATTGCTTGAAAATTTCTTGAAAATTCCCTCATACTACTATCATCCAAGATAAAAACGTAAGAGGTACTTCTTTTGAAAAATTTTATATGTCTGGCACTTCTATATGCTACGCTTTTCCCCGCAACCAGCACAAACCAGCCTGTCCATGAAACCGTACATGTCCCTATTATCATGTACCACAGCCTAGCCGGGAATATCGGCGATACCTCCATCTCAAAAGAGGAATTTGAAGCAGATTTGCGCTATTTAAACGAAGCAGGGTTCCAATCTGTCACCATCACACAGCTTATTGATTTCGTCCATCATGGTATTCGCTTACCCCCGCATCCTATTGTGCTCACCTTCGATGATGGCTATTGGAACAACTATTCCATTGGGTTCCCCCTTGCGGTAAAATATGATATGCCCATTGTCGTGTCTGTCATCGGGAAGGATACAGAAATCTGGAGCGCCAACGGCGCAAAAGATAACCGACACGGACACCTCTCTTGGGGCCAAATCAGCGAAATGCACACATCCGGCTATGTGGAAATCGGGAACCACACATGGGATTTACACCAAACAGAACATGGACGACATGGCACAAAAATCTGTCCCGGTGAAAGTCTTGCATCATACCGGTCTGTACTGAAATATGACCTTGCGTTTCTACAGGCAGAGCTTCTATCACGCTGTAACGTTGTCCCTGCCACATTCGTCTACCCCTTTGGAGCAACCTGTCCCGAAGCCCTTGTTCTATTAAAGGAAATGGGATTTCAAGCAACGTTAACTTGCAATGAAGGAATCAATGAAATTACACAAAATAACCCTAGCACTTTGTTTGAGTTAAAACGCTTTAATCGTACACCAAATCGCAGTGTTCAGGATATCTTAGAAACATTGTAGACATCAAATACCCCCACACCTAGCAGGTGTGGGGGTATATTTATCTGCTTCAGCTATTCTGCATCTGTATCTCCGTCTGGCTCTATATCTGTGTCTTCATCTGGCTCTGGCTCTTTGTCCACATCCGTGTCTGTATCTCCATCTGCATCTACATCCGTGTCCGTATCCACATCTGCAAATGTCTGCATATACCGCATAATAATCGTTGCGCTCTCTGCGCGGGTTGTGGTTCCTCTGGGCAATAACGCGGTTGTCGATGTCGCATCATCGTCTACACCGATGATTAGCCCTACATATACACTCCACAACATGCCTTCTTCGGCCCAGTCGCTAATCTCACCAGTATCTGTGAACCGGGCAAGATCAAAGTCGCTGGGTACCTCCATATTCATTCTGGTATACGTGGCATAGCGGGCCATCATGGTGGCAAACTGTTCTCTCGTAATATCGTCGGTCGGCCGGAACCTGCCCGGGCCGGTACCTTCCACCACACCCGCATCGTAGGCCCAGATTATGGCCTCACTGTACCATCTTCCCGCCGCCACGTCATGAAATACGGGTCTGTATGTCGCATCGGGCTCTCCCGCCATCCGCCATAGGATGGTAGCCACCATCGCCCTCGAAAGGTTCGTCCTCGGCTCAAAGGTGGTGTCAGAGGTACCCTCTTTAATCCCAGCTTCAAACACGAATACCACTGCGTCATAAAACCAGTTGCTGGAGGACACGTCATGGAAAGGCGTGCTCCCCGGTGGTGCCAGCCGGAATATCAGATTGTCCTGACCGAGCACCCGTCCAGGTACCGAGCGATGTGTGGTACTACCATCGCCCAACTGACCATATGCGTTACCGCCCCAAGACCAGACGGTTCCGTCCCCTCGAATGGCAACGGTGTGAACGTCCCCCGCTACTAACGCCATCGCACTGTTCAAATTTTGCATGTCTACCCGCACCGGAGCCGTACGGACATCTTGATTGCCGCCGCCGTTTCCTAATTGACCGAACCAATTATTACCCCAGGCCCAGAAAGCGTCACCAGCTTGTGCAACGGTGTGCATTGCCCCGGCGGCCACTGCCGTGACATTGCTCAGGTTTTGCACCTGTGCAGGTGTGCCGGAATTGGTATGGCTGCCCATGGTGCCGTTGCCCAACTGCGCATCGGTATTGACACCCCACGTCCAGAGTCCGCCGTTCTGGATCGCCGCTGTGTGCCAGCCGCCCGCTGAAACTGCGGTTACGTTGGTCAAACCCTGCACCTGTACTGGTGTAAGACGATGATTTTCTATCGTACCGTCACCAAGCTGACCGTACCAATTGTTCCCCCAAGCCCATAGCGTCCCATTATTTCGGAGTGCCATCGCATGTACGCCGCCGGACGAAATGGCCGTGACACCATCTAAATTGTGTACCCGCACCGGCCAAGTGGTATGGTTGCCGCTGGTGTTGTTGCCCAGTTGACCGCTCAGATTATGCCCCCAAGCCCAAACCGTGCCATCCGCCTGTAGGGCTGTGGCAAACTCCCAACCCGCCGAAATTGCAACGACATTGACTACTTGCTGTACCCGGACAGGCACCATCCGATCAATCAGAGTCCCGTCGCCCAATTGTCCGACCCAGTTCGTGCCCCAAGACCAGATGGTGCCGTCATCACGCAGAGCGATGGTGAACCCATCCCCCACCGCAACATCAATCATATTGCTAAGACCGAGAACCTGAACCGGCCTGTTTCGTATGTTCCGTGTGCCGTCCCCTAATTGTCCGTTTTCGTTGTTGCCCCAAGTCCACACGGTCCCGTCATTCCGAATGGCCGCACTATGGCGCGCCCCCGCCGCAATCACAGGCTCTGTCGTAAACCCAGAAGCAGATCCAACTGTCGCCATAGCCGCCGGAGCGACAATTCCGACCAGCATCAAAACCGCTAAACAAGTACATAAAAATCGTTTCATTGCTTAGTCCTCATGACCTTTCTTGTGATAAATAGTGTTGAAATTTCGCCTTTTTGGTCGAAACCAACTGGTACGATAATACCACTTTCCCTAGACAATTGCAAGCCATTCCCCGGGGGTTGGGAGCAAACTTAGACAATCCTTTGACATTGAACCAGACAGCAAAGTACCGCAACCACCGAGGTGTTGCGGTACTTTGTGCTTGTGTTTATTGGTTGAAATTACCAGAAGATTTGTGCGCTTATTCGCCGAAGGTTTGGATAAGCCGTGTCACCGAAATAGTAGTACGAGACTTGTATGTGGTGGTTTGGCTATTCGGCTAACACTGCGCCGGAATCTAGTATGGCTTGCAGGGATTCTTGTGTAAGTTCTACGGAAAGAACTTCTTCATGAGGCATGTCAGCGAGTTCGTCTAGCGTGTAGGATTCGCCATCGGTAGTGTGTACCTGTATGGCACTGATGGCGGTGTCTAAGTCTGTGGCACTGTCTAAGTTGTTAATCCAAATTTGCACTAAGTCACCTAATTCTAGGGTTAGGTTAACAACAGGCTGGAAATTCACGCTTTCTAACTCGTGGCAAGTACTTCTGGTCGAGACACCCTCACCGAAGGCTGGAAAACGATACACTGTTTGCCATGGGTTTGCTAAAATCATTGGCAATTTTATGGGCACATCGTAGTTCGGGTTGCGAGCCGGATCAAGACGAGCAGGGTCAACAGCGGGGTCACTCAAGAAAAAAACTAGAACATCGCCTATAGCCAGAGTGAGCATATTATCGTTAATAAGTGTGAAATTCCCCAGTTGCCCTCCTAGCTGTGCAATCTCTACAATATCCCCGACTTCTGTACCACCTTGAAAAACTTCTAAAACGTGAAGGCGATGAACCGTATGCGCCTCATATCTTGGCTCATGCTCTTCTACTATGCCGAGGTACTCTCGAAGATCGTCCGAAAACGGTATCGTATAGTCTAGCCACTCTACCCTCTCGTCTAATACTTCAGCCATAAGGATATCTGTTACCTCATCAAACATCAACATATCCTCAAGGTTGCGATATGTTTGATAGTCCCCCGATGTGCGCAAAGTCAACATCTCGCCACTTGCCAATTCTTCTTCATCAAAGAACTCCATAATCCAGGCCGGAAAGGACGTGTTGTCATCGACAGGAACGGCCTCAACAAAGGGTTCCGTATCGCTGGTTAAAACAGCATGTTCGTGAACTTCGCTTAAATGCTCATTGCTGCAAGCTCCCAGGAATAAGAAAAAAAGAATCATTGATATGGTTAAAAATGTTTTTTTCATGGTGTGCATAACCCTCCTTTAATTAATATAGCCAGTTGACGCTTTGAACGTCAAAAGGTGTTGGTATGAATAATATATTTCTATTTCTCCCTGTGTTCATGATGCTGTCTGTAGCGGGATTGTCTCTTTGGACATACGGCCTTGCCCAGTTGGAGATTTGATTGTGGTCTACAAACCAATTGGCTAGGTTTATATTGCTGTGCGGTATTTCAGGAAACGTACGTACCAGCATGGCTACATACTCTTGCCGGGTCAAATATGCCGCTGGGTTAAAGCGGCCGCCCCCGATTCCATTTACCCAACCTCGGCTGGCAGCCCAAGTGATAGCGGGAAATGCCCAGTCGTGCATGTGGACGTCTGAAAAGCGGTTGGCCTGAATATGGCTGGGGACATTTCCGTTGTCTAGGAGAAGGCTCGGCTCTCGGCCTAATACCAGATACGCAGCGGCCCGGCCTCTTGTGGTAGACCAATTGAGATTTGCAGGTGAGATCGTCGCTTCTTGTGCGTAGAAATTAAGTATCTCAAGGGCAACATCATCTGTGTAATATCCAAACTCAAAGTCATCGGCCACCATAGTATCATACGTGGCCATTACTGGCGGTGCGCTAGTTAACAACATAAGTACTACCAGCAAAATCAGTAGTGCTGTTCTCTTTTTCTTCATGTCTTTACCCACTCCTTATAGTATAAAATATAATATCTTTTAGGTGCGGCCGCTCCCAAAATTCTTTTTATACGATGCGTGGTCGGATGAAGCTGGGGTTCATTTTGTTAATTGACATGATTATACCACAGAAGAGCAGCGGATGTCTATGCACTATTCATATAAAATTCGACATTTTTTTGTGCAAGAATAACAAATCAATTTGGTGCCATTGAATTTTCATCAGAGTAGCATAACGACAAAGGCAGGGTAATGGGTCGGAACGCCGAGAGCGACCGTTGAGTCATGTCCTCTTATAACCCAAAGTTCCGTCCATCTCGCTTTTTGCATACAATAGCCCGAGGTGATCGCATGAACGGATGCGAATTGGCACTCGGGATTACGGCTTTGGCAAGTGCCCTTGCCGCACAGATAGAGGATGATGACGATTTAAGCGTCTTAGCCGCAGCGGTGACACAGTTCGGGGACACCCTCGCCACAATTGCGGCTTGGCGGGCGAGGTGCGCAGTGGAGGCCGCCAAACAAGAAGCAACCCAAACGAATGAACAGAACAGCGAACAGAGCGACAGCACAAAACAAGCCAAAGGTACCGGAGACAAAAAAACTTGACTTTAATCCTACTGTTCTACTTTTATCCGAACCCTCTTCCCTGAACCGGAATAGTATATGGAGAAATCTTACCAAGAAGGGAGAATGGTCCATTATGAATGGCACACTTCAAGTGAAAGTTTCTACAGCCGATGGTACGATGGCCGTTTCCGATGCGGCTGTAAAAATCCGTGATGCGCAAGGACACACGGTGTATGCACTTACTTCTGATGCAAATGGGATGACGGCGGTGGTCACATTGTTTGCACCCAGCAGGCATTTTTCTTTGAGTCCTCACACATCCCATCTAGCTTATAGCGCATATGAAGTCATGGTTACCCACCCCGGATACATTCCGCAATTTGTGCGGGGCGTACGGGTGTTCGATGGCGAGGGCAGCCTTTTGCCGGTTGACTTAGTAGCACGCACCCCGCGTACCGACCGCGGCGATTCGGTTAACATCGTTGAAATCCCGCCGCCGGGCGCATCTGAGCCGATAAACTTTCCGCCAGCGGGCGCAGTGTGGGGCCGCTGGTAGCACATAACCTATACAACCGTCCACAAGAACCTACTTAGCATGTCTAAAGACCTGTTGATATTGTCTGCACAATATCAACAGGTCTCAGGCGCATAATCGTGTCCCCCGGCATATACTAAATTGGTCCCGCAATCAGCCGGACTGCAACTATAAAATAACATGGAGGCCAAACGAGTATGTGTTGTATTTTCTTGGGTTGTTGCTGCCGCTGTCGCCGTAGATGCCACTGTGAAGACCGCCGTGAACGCTGTGAAGATAGAGACAGAGACGGTGAACGCCACGAACAGCACGGTTGCAATTGCAACTGTAACTGCGGCGGTCGGTAACCCCTCCAGCCAGAGACGTGTCCGCTCCGGGCCGTCTCCTACATAGAACGTGTGGCTGACATAAACCGCATGAGAATCGCCGCCGCCTCGGAACGCTGGGCAGTTTCGGCTGGGGCAATGGTGGCGGGTGTTCTGCCGGTGATGAGACCGTGATAGTTTGCCTAACTTGTAACTCTATCTAAATATCCGCCACATTTTATTTCCAATAATTTTATCATGTCCACTAGCAGATTCCAAGCCAAAGTTTGACAGTCTTTTCACCCAAAGTCATATAAAATACACCCACCACACGGACAAGCCACCCACAAGGAGGAACCCACATGGAACTCACCACAACCTACAAAGATGGTCGCTTAGACCTGACGTTTTACGGCGAGCTGGACCACCACGCCGCACGGGAGGCGGTACAGAAAATTGGACAAGCCATCGATAGCTATCTGCCCCGTGACTGTGTGATGGATTTTGCGTCCCTTAGTTTCATGGACTCGTCCGGCATCGCGGTGGTGCTGGGCACCCATAAGCGCATGGTGGAGGTGGGCGGCAGGGCCTGGGTCGTTAACGTCCCCCGCCAGCCGATGAAAGTTCTCACCGCATCCGGTATCTATCGCATTGTCGAGATTGCCGAAGCGGTTTAGCGGAATCAAAAACGGAGGTGTTTCACATGAACGCACGCAATTACATAAAGCTGGAATTCCCCAGCAAAAGCATCAACGAGGGTTTTGCCCGTAGCACCGTGGCCTGTTTCGCCGCACAGTTAGACCCCACCTTAGAAGAACTGGGCGACATCAAAACCGCCGTCAGTGAGGCCGTCACCAACGCCACTGTCCACGCTTACCCGGACACAATTGGCAAGATTATGCTACGGGCCAAGCTCACGGCGGACAACGGGATTGAGATTGTGGTGCGAGACACAGGGGCCGGGATTCCCGATATTGATAAGGCCCGCGCCCCCATGTTTACGACCGGCGGCGAAGAGCGTAGCGGCATGGGCTTTACGATTATGGAAAGCTTTATGGATACCCTTCGCATCCGGTCGGTGGCGGGGCGGGGCACCACGGTGACCATGCGGAAGAAAATCTCCATGCGGATTGGCAAACCATAGATGGGCGCCGATAATCTTGCCTTGCTAGAGCGTGTCCAATCCGGCGACCAGCAGGCGGCGGAGCAGATGGTGCTGGAAAATTCCGGCCTGATTTGGTCTATCGCCCGGCGGTATTTTGGCCGTGGGGTGGATAACGACGACCTGTACCAAATCGGTTGTGTGGGGTTTATCAAGGCCATGCAAGGCTTTGACCTTGGCTACGGCACCCAGTTTTCTACTTACGCCGTGCCCAAAATTTCCGGCGAGATTCGGCGATTCCTCCGAGACGACGGGGCAGTAAAAGTCAGCCGTTCCATCAAAGAAAACGCCGCCGCCATCCGTTCAGCTCGGAGCATCCTCGAACAGCGGCTGGGCCGTGAACCCACTCTGTCCGAACTGTCCGCCGAGACCGGCTTCACCGTTGAGGACATCGCCACCGCCGAGACCGCCACCACTTCCACAGAGTCCCTCCAGCGGGAAACCGGCGAGGACGGGTTCACCCTAGAGCAAGTGCTGGGCGATACCACCCAAGAAGAGCGGCTAGTCGAGCATGTCGCCCTGCGGGAGGCCATAGAGAAGTTGCCGGAAAAGGAAAAGCAAGTTCTAGCCCTCCGCTACTGGCGGGGCCAGACACAGGACGTTACTGCGAAAGTGTTAGGGGTAAGCCAAGTACAGGTGTCCCGCTTAGAGCGGCGGGCAGTGGAGCAGTTGCGGGTGCTGTTGGAGTGATACTCTCCCCTTTTACAATAGAAACAATTCGAGGCGTAGCCGGTGGCTACGCCTCGAATTGTTTTTTGTGCATTATCCGTGGATATCCTCTGGTCTTGAGTTTGGCCGCTCTAAGACTGACCAATCCCGCGGCTCAATGGTGGATGTCCAGGTTTTGTAGACACCACACTCTAGCCACTCGTAGGTATAAGAGTTGGTGGCAGCCTTTTTATGCAAGAAATACCAACTCTCCTCGTTGCTGTTGTCCGGCCAAGTAAGCATATCCGGATGCAAACCTTGGGGACATTCTAACAAGCGCTTGAAAATGCGGTTAACCATAGCCGCCGTTTCCGCCCTTGTGATTGGGATGCTTGGGTTGAATGGCCCACCGATTCCCTCTGGGCCTTCTACCCAGCCGTTTTCGGCTGCAAAGTTGATATACTCACGGGCCCAGTGGTCAGCGATATCGCGGAACATATCCTCACCCGCCGCAAACGGCCCCAGTTCTGCCGCCGGGAAGAATCTGGCCATTACTGCGGCAAGCTCACCACGGGTGATCGCTTGGTGCGGCGCAAAGTAGCCTTCCCGAACGCCTCGGAACAGCCCCATATTTGTGGTTGTGGCTACGGCGTTGTTGAACCAGTTTCCTAATCGCACATCAGAGAAGGGATGCGTCTGTGTCCAGTATTCCTCACGCATCTCGTCGGTAATGAGGCGGAAGAAGATGGTTGCAATCTCTGCTCTTGTAATGTTGTCCCTCGGATGGATAAGCCCATCGGGTCTGCCAATCATATACGCCTGACGCTGTAGTGCCTCTTCCTCCGGCTCCCATTGGGCATACAGCGTTACATTTGCAGCGGGCATCTGGAATCGCTCGCCCGGTTGACGCCAAGTCCCGGTACCATTAGGAGATGTATTCCAACCGATGAAGCGGTAGCCGTCTTTGACCAGATTGTTTGGGCCTAGCACCACAACGCTTGTACCCGGCAGATACGCCACCGCATCAATGGGTGCTGTGCCTGCTGTGTGCCCATTGCCATTGTAGAACACTCTAAACGTAGGCGGCGGTTCTGCATTCCGCTCCCACTGGGCATAAAGGGTTACATTTGCGGCGGGCATTTGGAGCGTGTCGTCAGGTTGATGCCAGTCGCCGGTACCATCGGGGGCTGTATTCCAGCCGAGGAAGTGATAGCCGTCTTTGACCAAGTTGTTTCGGCCTAGGACTGTAACCTCTGCACCCACTGGGTATTCCTCAGCATCAACAGGCGGAACGCCTGCTGTATTCCCATTGCCATCGTAGGTCACTGTAAATGTGGGCGGCGGTTCTGCATCCCGCTCCCACTGGGCATAAAGGGTTACATTTGCGGCGGGCATTTGGAACGTGTCGTCAGGTTGATGCCAGTCGCCGGTGCCAT
>Ga0131853_10013747_pt1 | contig 14841 bp, 11 predicted proteins | sample TergutLab28metaG_FD_92764 | JGI IMG/M metagenome (GOLD analysis project Ga0131853, IMG submission 92764) | Labiotermes labralis P1 segment gut microbial communities from Petit-Saut dam, French Guiana - Lab288 P1 (version 2) (version 2) | ecosystem: Host-associated > Arthropoda: Insects >... | reverse complement strand
GTTTCCTTCGGAAAAAGGACTCTGCACCCTGGGGTAAGTAAGTAAGGGGAAATCAAAACCCGCATTTTGTGTTCAATGGCCCCCCCCCCCGAAAATCCTACCGTTTATGAGATAATGTGGACAATTTTGTAGAGACGGACATGCCACAGATGGCAATATGGCGCATGCACATTGCGTGCTGGATACCCAAGGCTTCCAGAACGCACTCACCACATGTAATACTTAGTGCTTCTCTTCCACTGCAACAATGGTCGCAAGAACGCGCCTCAGTATTACGTTATATGTACATTGCCCTTCTTATCATCAGCTGTTAGTACTTGTCACTCTGGGAAAAAGAGAACAAACATTATACATTGTTGCGGTTGACCTGTCACATAATAGCAGCCCACCGTGGGGATGGACAGTGTCATGACAAGGTAATCGACGCACAAGTTTCTCCTCCATGGTCTTACAGTTTAAAGATTTCTCTGTCAATCACATTGGCCTCGCGGGCTTTGACCTCTCGATCACTGGAGTTATTGCTTTGAGTTACACTCGGATCATGGATACAGGGTTTTACCCGCACATTGCTGTGTTTAGGAAAACTTTCGAACGGCCGATCCTACACCCCAGGAATAGATCTTTAGGCAGACTTTCACAAATAATTAATTCTGAACGGACCCCAACCCGTGACCGCTTAAAAAGAAGAAAAAGTAGAATAATTATAAGAATAAGAAGCCTTGTATGCACTTCTTTTGCTGCTCTCGTAAGCAGCCTGCACGTGGTGGCACGCACCGTGTTGCGCTGTCCGTTGTTCACATTTCCTCTATTCTTTGTAAATAATTCGCGTACCCTCTCCAACTACCTGACTCAACGACCTTCATAGAAAGGGGCAGTTATTCATTTGGTCATGAATTATCCGTACTTCATTATTCCTGAAATTTATCCACCAGGTGCATGCGACCTCCACTAGAGCGGAGTCTCTGCAGCTACTGAAATTTTCTGTGTAGTTTCTTTCAGTCGTTACCCTGCCGCCCAAACCCCAAAATGGAGAACAACCCCATTGTCGACTGTTTATGACTGCCTATTTAGTGTACTGTATTCATATCTGCAGGTGCTCGCTTACACTTGTGTACCCATAGCAGCGAGCTAGAAACAACGATATAATATTTGAGGGTGTCGCGCTAATGAAGATTTATATTGCGGCCTTCTTTGTCTGAAAAAAAAAGCACTGCTTTGAAGAACTAGACGCAGATGGTAGGATAATATTAGAAAGGATGGCTCAGGCTAATATTATCTGGCTTAGAACAGGGACAGGTGGCGGACTGTTGTGAGGACAGTAAAGATACTGCAGGTACCGTACTGTGCTGGGGTATTTCTTAACTGGCTGAGCGAGTACCGGTGTTAGCTTCTCAGAAAGGTCTGTGCGCTGTCACTTGGTTGGTTGGTTAGTCTGTCAGACAGGTAGTCAATCAGTCAGTCCGCTAATCTTCTATGGTGATACCGTGAAGTACGACAGATGAGCAGATCTTACCATTGAGTCCGACGATTATACTTTCTGCATGTTCCAGACAGCAGTCTGTGAGGTGTTTGGCAGCCCTGTTTGACACAGTAATGAGATAACATTCCAACACTGCACGTGTCTAACAAGCGCTGCGCGTTGATTACGTGGGTCGCCATAGTGAATCTAGAATCTTGACTATGGTTGGCCAGGAACGACAGTGTGAAGGCTGTGATTGGTTCTAATGTCTTGACGGAAGAGAAAGATTGGTGAATGAAAGGAAGTGCGCCATCAAATGTCCGACCACGCGATATGTGATGTATGTGTGTGCGCGTTGATTCTAAGGCAGTCCTAATAACGGCATATATAACACCTCTAATGTCAGGATGTTTTGAGGGGGTGGATGCCCAGCTGCTTGTAGTCTGTGTCATGTCCGATGAGTTTTCTAGACAGTGCAGCTGTGAAACGAACAGCGGTCGGGCTAGACGGGAAGAGCGTCCGACTGTTGCGCCGCCACTTTTCTTGCTCGCAGTAGGCCGCCCAGTTCTTATCACGCACTAACGAGACGTTTAGAAAGTAGTCCGACAGCACAACTGATTGCTCATTGGTGACCAGAAACGTAAGGTTTCGACCTTTCTTTACAGGCCACAAAGGTCCTTAGGGTGAGTAGAGGTATAGCTGAACTCTTTCTAGGACCTCGGCACTAGATGGGGGTGGGGGGGTCAGCTCCACGCCCCGTCCGCCTCTACCCACGGGAAAGACCCGGTACCCATTTTACAGGAAGCTGGGTGGGCCCCAGGGCCGTTCTGGACGGGCGGAAAATCTCGTCCCCACCGGGATTCGATCCTGGACCGTCCAGCCCGTAGTCAGTTGCTATACCGACTGAGCTACCCGGCCCACGACCAGAAACGTAAGGCGAGATTTAATTAAGCATTTTGTGACACAACTTGATTACATTTCTTACCTCTGGGTCACGTCTTATTTTACACATTTGTACAGGGTCTCCCCCCCCACACTTTTTTCTCCCAAAATTGAAACGACTGTTCTAAAGCTGTCGGTTGCTCGGGTGGTCAGAAAATTTCCTCCTGTTCTAAAATCTGAGAGTTTATAGATTTCACGTTAGCACGGTGGACATTGTGAAGAAGGGCCACGCGGTGGCGAGGTTGGTTGAGGCATTGCGCTACAAGCCAGAAGGTCGCGGGTTCGATTGCCGACGTGGTCATTGGCATTTCTTATTGATTAATCCTTCCGGCCGCGGTACGGCCCTGGGGTCGACTCAGCTCCAGGGACATCTCGTGGGAAGTAGGGGCGGCCGGTGTGTAGGGGTGATACCCTCACCACCTTCATGTGCCTACTGTTCTGAAATTCGAGCAACCTGTAAATCCAGGAGCCCTAAGGGCCTTTAACGACATTGCTTTACCTTTATTCATTGATAATATTACAATACGACGCTTTGTTCATATATTTGGAGCTACTGACATTGTCCCTCAGTGGTCAATTAATCTTGCCGACAAAGTCTAAAATAATTAAGGGTATTGTACACCCCTGGCCGCGGGGCCAGTATATCCGCCCACATCTGTAATGGCACGCGTCGAGAATCAGCTTCATGTGTTGAGTCAACAGCCCAATCACGTATAATTCCGTCTCTCTCTCTTCCTGCAGCCATGGACCCCACGACACAGGATATGTGACGCGATGCGAACCGTAGGTGAAGCTGCTAAACCTCGCCCGCTCTCAGGAAGCCATGTTTATGCACATAAAATTCGTTCACATTAGCAGCATGCGTCTTTTTCGAGTCTTTACATCTTGCACGCCAAGCTGTTGCAGTTTTGTGTTTCAGCTGAACCCCAGCGAGTGTGCGCGAAATGTCATTGTTGTTGTTCGCCTGCTGACTTGGCAGCATTGAAATGTTATGGTTAACCGATTTTATTGAGAAAATAAATAAGTAAAGACATTCATTCAATCATTCAGTCATTCATTCATTCGTTCTGTAACTACCACACAGCCTAACTTTAGTGTTGTACTATATCATGTGTCAAATGTCGGTCTCCTCGCTCTCCGAAAGTGAAATACATGTAAATCATTTATTTTTTAATTTTATTGAGTGGTCATTTCATTTCCAGAATATATTCTAATCTAATAATAAAAACAACAATAATAACAATAATAACAACAATTCGTCATTCCTCCTCGTTTGCCTCTAGCCCCTCTGTCTGCTGGTCATTAAGAGTCCATACGCGCCGTAATGCAAAATGGAATGCACGCCCGGCGTTTCGTTGCTAAGAAAGTCTACATCCAGTGCATGAAGGTATCTGCACCATGACAGCAAGTCTGCGGCGTGTTATACAAGAGTTGTGTCTTATTTCGTGTATGGAGCCTGGAATTACTTTGTTGGCCACAATATGAATAACTTTTTTTTTTCGTCGTTACACCGTGCATGTTGTCAAGTCACTCAATTATTTTACCAACCACTGCACTTGTATAAATTTATAACATTTATATGAGTGCAGTGGTTGGTAAAATAATTTTGAGTAAATAACTTTTGTTTGTTTCTTGCAGTGGACACATTCTGATAAACATGTCTAAGCTAAGAGCGTGCTGTTACTGTTTCGTGTTTTTTACAACATAACGCAGTCGGTACCGCGACTCGCTACGGGCTGGACGGCCCAGGGATCGAACCCCTTTTTGGCGAGATTTTCCGCGTCCTTCCTGACTGGCCCTGAGGCCCACCCAGCCTCCTGTACGAGGTGTTGTACAATTGGTACCGGGTCTTTCCCCGTGTTAAAGCGGCGTATCTTTGACCACCCACCCCCATCTAACGCCGAGGTTACTCCCCCTTTGGGTTTTCGTGGCTTATTCTAGGGTGAACTTTATACAACACTTATTGATGGTACATGCTGTAGAGGAATGATATACCGTACGGTTACACATACAGTGTGTAAGACTTATATTCGTGCTGTTGAAGAAATTCACCGTGTCACTGTTTCAGTTTAGATTATTTTTAAAAAGCTACGGCTGACAGAAATATCCCAGCAGTTTTATCATCATCGTCATCATAAACATCAACCATTGAACCTTTTGATCCGTTCCGTCTCCAAAGTTACAACGGATCGCGCCAACGCTTTTTCAGTCTTCCAATTGTTCTTCTTCCTTGTGGTCTGTAGTGGTATGATTTCAAAGGGATTCGGTTTTGTGGCATTCTTTGCAAGTGTAGGAACCATTTCCGTCTGTATTTATCTATCTTGTCTAGTATGCCTGTAATCCGTAGTTCGCGGCGTATGTAGTCGCTTGTTTTGTGGAGGTTTGTCATGTAGAATAATTATGAAAAACGGCAACTGTTCAGTAGCCGATGTACTGTACCGTGGTGCCAAGTATATAGCCGCTTGTCTTGCATCGTATTTGCTGTGGAAGCAAAAGCACTGTATATGCTGTTAGGTATACTTTAACGTAAAGAGGAAATCATTGGTGTTAATTGTACTTGGTAAGCTCTTTAACTTGTGGCTGGCCGAGGTACAGTGTGTGCGAGTTCTCAGGTCATCATAGCTGACTTGATGAAGATTAAAATTTTCCGAAATCTGACGCCCTAGCTATTAGTGTATAGTCACCAAATCTAAAGTCTGCTTGACCATGACGTTGGGAGCACTGCGGTCTTTTGACACGTCAGGAGCTATTTACCCAGCGACACAGCATAACATCCCAGAAGACTTGAATCGTCAGTAGCACGCGTCGTCACAACTTAGACCCTCAGCTGAAAATTCACCTCTGACCCGTCAGTGAGCTGGACGGAGACGACAGAATTTAGCTTAATTTTGCATGCTTCCATGATATTGTTTTGAGTAGTGATTGTTTATCACTTCAGAGTTCTTGGCAACTACTCTGTGATGAATCAACGGCTGGGGTGAAGTCCGTCTGTGATACGGTACAGTGGCAACTGTCGGTGGATGGGACATCTTATGTCAGAGGTGACCAGACGGTCGAAAATGACCTGCCGCTATATAACGGGCAGTTGTTTGGTCGATCGTGGTGTGCATTTCGTCTGTATCAAATTTTCTTTGCCATCTTTACGATTAAGCCTTCTCCCAGATTAAGATGTCGAAGCTACCTGATCGATGAACATTTAATAAACTGCCTTCACTTGTGCCTGAATTATGAACCTGTTTCAGTTCAGTTATCGCAAGCTACGCAGTGTGATGCATCAACTTCGTAGGAAGAAGGTTTATGAAAACCACCTTTTGATTATGGTAAACTGTTTTAGTTTGAAAAGATCAATTCTTAGGCGCGTTCTCAAAATTGCGAAACCGACTATTAGTTTCGTCATGGCTGTCTGTCCGTCCGTCTGTCCTTCCGTCAGCGTGGAACAACTCAGCCCCCAGAGAACGGATTGTCTTAAAATTGATATTTGGATATATTGTCTTAAACTTATCCTCATTGTTGCACCGTGCATTTCGTAGAACCACTTTAATTATTAACCAACAATGCACTATATAAAATTTCACATTAAAACACTTTAAAATCGCTTCGACATGTTTCGATCCTAAGATCATCCTCAGGGAGCTATGTTGTTTCTTGCTAAAGTCATTTTAAAAACATTCACAAAATAATTCCATTATATGTACAGGGTGGCTGCATATCGTGTTGTGTAAGAGTGCGTTGTTGGGAATGCGTCTGGCTATGGTGAGCGACGCAAACCATAGCCAGACGCATTCCTAACAACGTACTCTTACACAACACGATATGCTGCCACAACACCCTGTTAATATAATGGAATTATTTTGTGAATATTTTTAAAATGACTTTAGCAAGGAACAACATAGCTCCCTGAGGATGATCTTAGGATCGAAACATGTCGAAGCGATTTTAAAGTGTTTTAATGAGAAATTTTATATAGTGCATTTGTTGGTTAATAATTAAAGTGATTAAAGGGACTGTCTTAAAATTTGATATTTGAATATATTTCGAAACAGTGTCGAGAAAATTCGAGTTCCATTTACATCTGACAAGAATAACGGGTGTTTTACATGAAGACCAATATACATTTATGATCATATCTGGCTCATTTCTTCTAAGAATGAGAAATATTTCAGACAAAAGTTGTAAATAAAATCAAAACACACGTTACTTAACTTTTTTTTTTTTTTTTAGGTAATCGTGCCGTTTATGAAATAATGTCGAAAAATATTGTAGAGCCGGACAGCCCACAGATGATAAAATTGCATGGTGGATAACTAATGCTACAAATGCACACTCAGAATATGTAATACTCGCTGCTTTTTCACGGTAACGCTGTGCGCACGAACGCTGCACAGTGTTACATTATACGTTCATTGCCTCTCGTGTTAATAAATGTAACAACTGTACTTTCACATGTTTGATGTTCTTATGGTATTTTACATTTCTTTGCCTAGTTTACCTAATATTAGTGCATTATGTAATATGGTAGATCGCGAAAAATTTCTGTCTTTAGAGTACATCACCGGGTCCAGAAGTCTGGTCACCTAATTAAAACTGCAGGTAGTTGAATAAAGGTTGACCAACTAGATGACACTTGCTTTACTATATATTGCTCAACATGTTTCAGACGTTAATACGTCCATCTTCAGGAGCTAGCGAGTACTTGTTGTGTTGTGTAGGATGACTTGAGGCGTGCTGATGTTATGTAGCGGGATTGTCTGTTGGTGATGGTGTCTGAAACATGTTGAGCAATATATAATAAAGCAAGTGTCATCTAGTTGGTCAACCTTTATTCAAATATCAAGATAATGCACGGTCCAATACGCATAAGATTCACTGCAGGTAGTGTTATGTGTGCTCCGAACATGGGTTATTTGAACCGGTATGTGAAATGTGTCAAATGAATCCGATTTGTTTTTGGTGTACTTCTGCTTAAGCGAGAAGCGGTGTTTCATTCCATACATTATACGTGTTCTAGAGGTGAGACATTTGTTTGTGCTTACACGGTAGGCCTGTTTAGGTTTTCAAAGAATTTCGTCCTGTCGTTTCTAAAAGTGCACATACCAGCTACATTATATTTCTTATTGTTAACACTATAACAATACATAAGCATTCCTATAATAAAAGCCAACGAGATGTACACTATTTCTCAAATGTATTTTGATAAAGAACTCTACATGTTTCGGACAGATCTGCTGTCCATCATCAGGAGTCTCAACACTGTATACACAGCACTGTCTGCTAGCGAGGTCAGGATGGAACATCCCGACCTCGCTAGCAGACAGTCAACATAACTAGCATGACAAACACCTATTGCTGAGTATACGGTGTTGAGACTCCTGATGATGGACAGTAGATCTGTCCGAAAAATGTAGAGTTTTTTATCAAAATAAATTTGAGAAATAGTGCATCTCGTTTGCGTTTATTATAAGAATATATCACGATGCGCGGTTATCTGAATGTCAAATACATCAGTACTTACACCATTTTTGCGTTGTTGTGTTGGATAAGATTCGCCATCCTTTTTTTTTTTTTTATTTCCCGTTTTCTGGTAAGTGCACTTGTGTAGTGCGCTACTTTACCGACTTCTCGAAGATGTGAGCACTGAATAATCGTGTCTGGCCTTAGTTTCTGTCAAGCGGTTTTCCGTTTTGAGAGGAAGAGTGTTTATCAGAACTAGCAGACTGCACTGCCACAAAGAACTGTGGGACTCTTTAATTCAGATCAGGAATGGTGGCAGTTACCCCTAGCACAATGCTAATGATAAATTCATTCTCCTCAAAAAGTGATGCTCGGTGTATAATAATAGGCCTACATTAGACGAATATATACAGAAAATGCAAAAGTGAAAGAGGAAGCCATTTTCAAGCAAACTGTCAACGCTGCTGAGACAAATGAGGGAAAGCTTCCCTTCAGAAAAATTTTTTAGAGTTGTTACGGTAGAGGGTAGTTTTGTATGTGGGTGGTAGGAAGGGTGTTGTTAGTGGTAGAAACATCCCCGTGTGCTAGTCAAGCCACCCTTACATAAACAAGTAGGGCCGTAATGTGAATTTCAGGGAGTGGAAAAGATAGAAAAGTGGGTGGAGGTTTTTCTTTACAACCACCCCTCCCTCCAACAACTACCGCCACATCAAATTCTATATCCCTCCTACTTGTGAAAAATCTCGACAAAGCCAGTGTTCATCGTACCGAGAGCTCGGTACATGACTCAAGTAATGATTCGTGGCCTAGTAATGAATTATTCAGTATTGCAGAGTTCGTACAAAAACGCGGGGGAGAAAGATTCTGCTGCTTAGAAAAACGGAGAACAAGGTAGGCCTACTGTACAGAGCTAATATGCATACAGGCCAACCGTAATTCCTGCGCTTCTGCAACATAACACGGTCAGTGGCGTCTCCCACGACGTAATTTCTTTGAGCCGGTCACAATGTACTGGGCCTTGTAGGCCACATTTGGCGTTATGCCAGATTTCTGAGCAACTGAAGTGGCGACAAGGCGGGAGTTCACTGCTTTCCGAAAGTTATCTATATGTTTTTCCATTACGACTAATTTTTGACACGTTTGTCGTATTTAAGTGGGCAGGGATAGCTCAGTCGGCACAGCGACTCGCTACGGTCTGGACAATTAGGGGATAGAATCCTGGTGGGAGCGAGATTTTCCACACCCGTGCAGACCGGCCCTGGGGCCCACCCAACCTCGTATACCATGGGTACTGGGTCCCATTCCCGGGTGTAAAGCGCCCGGGGCGTGGCATTGGCCACCCATACCCATCTAGCGCCTAGGTCAAATAAAGAGTAGAGCTAATACCTACGTTGGGCCTTCGTGGCTTGTTCTAGGGAGAATTTTGCCTTTTTTACCTTTAGATGGCACTTAAAGTTTCAGTTCTGCTTAATGCGTTGGCGCTGAAATAGAACTTCGCTGTACGTAATGTGTATAACCAACATTACATGCAGTAAATATTTTCATCGGACGTTAGCAAATTCTACTGAGCACAGAGGACACATTAGGACAACGCCGGGACTCAGCCCATATTTGGGCTTCGAGACATTTTCTAACGTCTAATGAGGACTGTACAGCATTCACCCGCAGTCTGTATGCTGCTCGATGCAGCATATATTCCAGTTGATTTATCTCAGTAATTAACTAAATTGATGCACAAAATTTTTGTTTTACAATAAGTTTATTTCGTGCCTCTACATGTTTCGAGCACATGTGCTCGAAACATGTAGAGGCACGAAATAAACTTATTGTAAAACAAAAATCTTGTGCATCAAGTTGGTTAATTACTGAGATAAATATACTGAGATGCACGGTCAGCAAAACGTCAAAATATTTTCCAATGTTATAAAATTTGTGTTTTGGATAGTTATATGCTTTACGGTTGTGATTGTACTCACGTGTTATGCAGCGGACTGTTTTGAGGGTGTTGTGATGTCAACCGAGAGGACTCCCTGACGGTGGCACATTGATGTTCCGATACATGGTGCAGATTTGCCAACGTCTGACGAAAATATTTAGTGCACGTAAAGTTTGTCATACAAATCAACTATTATACAGTGCATCGTACGTACAGTATTAAAATAGTTTACTCTATGTATTTGTTCTATCGACAGTGCACATTTTTCAACCAGGAAAACGGAAATGATGGAGAACCGATCTTCACGCGACATGCACGATAGTTAACTGCTTTCATAGTTTCGTTACGTAGAACACAAGTTTATCTTAGAATTTTTTGGAACTGTTTGTCTTTAATTACCCCGTCTGTTGGTTGGCTACAGGACATAAATATCCTAAGAGCATGAAGTTCCTGTAACATTGATTAAGTGCCTGAAATTTTTATGAACGAAGTCAAAGGAACGAAGATGTCATAAAGGAAAACGCAGAAGCTTTATGAAACAGTGGCGAGGAAGTCTAAAAGTAAGTGCTGAAAGTGCTCATGGAGCGGGTACTTTCATGTGCCGTCATAAGAATAAGGTTAAGTTGGACGTGTCATGTAGCACGCATACGAAACATGATGAATGATGCGTATAGGGTGCTAGATGCAAAACGTGAAGGGACGGGTACACTTAAATGGGGCACGGACAATATTAGGTCTATCGGGACATGATCCAGTGTCAGACTGTTGTGAAGACGGTAATAAACCCGGTGGTGGTGCTGTAATAGGTGGCAAATTTATTGAGCAACTTAATGACTGGTAGCTTCTCAATAAGGACTCTGCTTCCTGGAGTCAGTTAACAATTAGGAGTTCGTTAATTGCTTAGTAAGGTAGTGAAGAAGACATTTCGTAAGTCCATAATGTTGAAGTGCACTTTCCGACGTAAGATAACAGTTGTCTTCTTAGGGGGCGGAAGCTGAAGAAGTCTGTATTTTGCTTCTTGACTTACATAGCTTGTACCTTCTGCGCAAGCGAAATTTATCCTCAGTGTGGACAGTCGGTGTATCCATGTTTCATGCCCATTCTTTATCGTACCGTGTTCCACTCTTCCCATGTCTCTTCTTTCTGTTCGCGAGTTTTGAGCGTCATTTACCCTGGATCATTATTCTCTGTTCCACCATCATCATGCTGACAGGGATATGTAGAAAGAATCCTGTTTTCTTCCTTCAAGCCGCGGCTATTTCCTGATGTCTGTCACTCAGAACCTAACTTTTCGTAAGCATGCCGATTTTGTCTTGTCAGTCGGCCTTTTTATTGTGCTTTGTTTTTACTCCCTTTACGATTCATTGTGGCACTCTTTTGTCAGTGTTGACTCCAGCGGATGATAATACCGGCACCGGCAGATGAAGAGGAATGTTCATATAATCAGCAGAGGGCCGACATTGTAATGGAGATACTATATATGGACCCCCAATGTTTTTTAGTCCCCTACACCAAGGGAAAGAAAGGTTTTCAGTCAGATTTTTAAGTTACTTTTTACACTTCTAAGTGTCCTTTGGGCCGGTCCCAGCGGCCGCGCGGTCTAAGGCGTAGGTCTGCGCCCTCTCGCCTGCTCAGATTGTGGGTTCGAATCCCACCGGGGGCATGGATGTCTGTCTGTTGTGAGTGTTGTGTGTTGTCAGGTAGAGGTCTCTGCGACGAGCTGATCACTCGGCCAGAGGAGTCCTACCAATTGTGGTGCGTCGTTGTGTGTTATCTAGAATCCTCGTGAATGAGGAGGCCCTGGCCCACTTGGGGCTGTTGCGCCAAATAAAGTTAAAAAAGTGTTCTTTGCGCAAATGTAATGAATTAACTCACAGTAATGAGACCGTGTTTACCAGATTGTCCATCGATTGAATTTGGTATATTTGGAGGGCGTGTTAGAAGTCCAGCTGATTAATTTTTGGTGCGTATTGGTGAATTATGGTAGTTACATGACATTGACTTCAAATGAAACGATATACAGCCCTTTAAAAACGTCTAATTGTGGCAGAAACTGAAAATGAAGATCTCGATGTAGTCTGTATATTGCATGGTTTACGACCTACAAGCTGAAGTAATTATTGGTCTTTTGGGTTTGTACGTTGTTAGTGTAATGTGTTTGTGTTGACATTTCATAGTCACGTGCTGCCTTCATCTTCAGTACGACTAAATTTGGTTGAGACGCGCATCCACCTGTAACGAATTCAATCATCGTGGAGATGGAGGTGGAATTTCTTCCGAAACGTCAGAACATACGCGTTAAACTACGCGGTGTGAAAAACCCAAGACTACTTTCCGTGTACAGCAGATCAAAAAGAAAGCCAATGCAGAATGCAAAAGGAACACAGTGAAACGTCGGTGTACTCCACTGGAGTATATATGTGTCCTCGTATTTGTTGCGGATCCCGAGATGATATAATGTATCTTCGCATACTGTTTTGTCACTGAGCATCCCTGGATACTGGCGACTGTGTATTGTTACTTGGCGGTGTGCATATCTGCTTGGTGAATAATCGTGACGCCTTTATGAAATTTCTTTTATTACGGCCCGTTACAATGACCGCAGATTGGTAAGATGACCTGCAGCGTCACTTGTCATTGGTAGATTGTTCTAATTCTATTCCAGTCCATTCCATCTATGGCACTACAGCCCCTTCTGGGTCTTGGCCTCCCTCAGAAGGCGCCTCCATTCTTCTCTGTCTTTTGCTCGTCTTCTCCTTCCTCCATTTCCCATGTTCTGTGATGTGTCCCTCCGGACGACGTCCTCCCATCTTAGTCTTGGTTTTCCCACTGGTCTTGTATTATGAATTTTCCCATTAAGAACCTTTTTTGGGGATCCTTTCATCGATTGTTGTAATACAGTGGAATAGATATAGTACGGAGATGAATTTTTAGTAGCCGATTGTTGGGAAGGAAGCTTAAATGAGAGCGAGAGATAGAGAGAAATCTTGTTTAACCACGCTGCCATTTGTGAAGATTAATATAATATGGTTAGTAGGGAAGTAAAAGATGAATATAGAGCATTGGTGGAATGATAGTGACAGCAGGAAAAGCGAAGTATTCGGAGACAAAACTTGTCTCAGTGCCAGTGCGTGGACTGGCCGGGGTTTAAACTCGGGCCTTCACGGTGACGGACAGGCGACTGACTGGATTATCTGTGTCACTGCCACTAGTGGAGTGTCACCGCGGTCTGTTCACACCGTTACGGATCGCCGAGCTCTGCTAACTGCCGTTGAATTAGTAGTTTTGCAACTGTAAGTGATAATTTTGTTTTCGAGTGAAGATTAAACGAATTGCGTAGCGGTTTGAATTGATTTGTCGAGATTTATGTATTCTGTTTTCATTATTTCATAGGATGAATAACGTTTTTGTCAGTGAAGTCTTGATGCCGTTGTAGGCTTTAAACCTTAAACCGAATGGTAGTGACGAGTGCTCTGTGAATTAAATCGTACTTTTTTTATTGAGAATAAACAGCATATATGCTCACAGAAAGAAAGAGGCATATTCGCACTAACTGCAAGTTGTCGATCGCTGAACTACTACGACTACTACTACTACTACTACTACTAAAATTTCTTCTTCTTCTTCTCCTTCTCCTCCTCCTTCTTCTTCTTCTCCTCCTTCTTCTTATCTTCCTTCTCCTTCTCCTCCTCCTCCTCCTTCTTCTTCTTATTCTTCTTCTTCTTCTTCCATTGGCACTACAGCCCACTGTGGGCTTTGGCCTGTCGAACAATGTCCTTCCGCTTTTTGCCATCTGCCACCAACTCTCTCCATCTTCTCACTCCTGGCACTTGAAGATATCTTTCTCTTCCTCTTTCCAACTTTCCTGGATCTTCTCCTTCTTCTCGTCCCTTCTAGTTCTTGTGTGAAGATCTTTTTTTTGGGCATCCCATCCTCCTCAATTCTCTCTAGGTAACCTAACCAGCTTATCCTTTGCCCTTTTATCCATTTTACTATATTTTCTCCTTAGCTCATCTCTTCTAGTTCTCGATTCGTCCGACTTTTCCATTCCCCGTTTTCATATTTAGAACCACATATTCTTCTAAATATTCTAGTTTCAAAAATTAGCAGAGCTTGTTCTTCTTTCTTCATCAACGTCCATGCTTCCGCTCCATACGACACTATCAGTCTTATTAGTGCCTTATATAATATATTTTTAGTAGCTATGGATAAAAGGTCGATCGCTGATCATGTCATTAAGATTATTTTAAAATATTATTAACAACTTTCGTCCGTTTTTTAGTAAGTAGCTGTTAGCAAGGCGGCGGCCAAAGAATCTACGCACTGTAAGCGGAGAAAGTGTCGTTGTGCTACTGCGTGGCACACTCATGCCATTTAATGGTACCTTCACCGCAGTACATCCAGCAGTCTCTCTGTTTCAGTGTAATGGCCAGATGAACAGACACTAAAGCCTCGCATAAGGATTATGATTATTGACATAGCTGTAACCTTGCAATTATCTGACCTTTTATTACCGGAATAATGTGATTTTATTCATTCTGGAATTGAGTCAGCAGTCGTTAAAAGCCAATCGAGAGTCTGAAGGAAATGTCAGTGGGCAAACATTTCATTGAGTGCAGTGTTAGGACATTAGAGTCACATATGCAAAGCACTGTGAGAAAGTGGTTCATTATAACGGCCTCTTGCTGCATAGAGAAGAGGTGCTGTGTTGCTTGCACTCATTTGACGGAATTAATGTACCTATGTGCTTCAGTTGTTTAATGCTTAGACTAGAATTTTTCTACTCTTTTTATCAGCAAGTTTTTGAAGAGGAACAGGAAAATTATTTTTATTGTATACGTACTGGCTACTTGCATTTCGGTACAGCTTTTCCTGTCACTCAATTATTTTACCAACCACTGCACTTATATAAATTTATAAAATTTACACATTAAAACATTAAAAACGCTCCGATATGTTTCGGTCCTAGGACCATCATCAGGGAGCTATATCGTGTTTGCTAAAGTTACACTATTAAAATTCATATTAATTTCACTATTCCAGTTGGTTTTGT
>Ga0131853_10013746_pt1 | contig 14841 bp, 13 predicted proteins | sample TergutLab28metaG_FD_92764 | JGI IMG/M metagenome (GOLD analysis project Ga0131853, IMG submission 92764) | Labiotermes labralis P1 segment gut microbial communities from Petit-Saut dam, French Guiana - Lab288 P1 (version 2) (version 2) | ecosystem: Host-associated > Arthropoda: Insects >... | reverse complement strand
TGGTAATCCTAAATATAGACGATTATCTTTCATTGCGACAATCGTTGGCTTCCCAGGCTTAATAGCCAAACCATGACAAAAGACATTGCCCGTTAATTCATCAAACACATCATAAGTAAAATCTTCTTTACCTTGCGACGACCCACCACTAGCGATATAAAGATCGGCTTCATTATTTTTCAAAACATCAGAATAAGTCTTAAAATCATCTTTGATCAGAAATGTTTCTTTAACACTTATGCCGTGTTTTTCAAGCAGACCTTTAATCAAAAAAACATTCACATCTCTAATTTGGCCCATTTTAATGTCCGAATCATAACGCACTAATTCATTCCCACTCGAAATAATGATCGCTTCCAATTGCTTGAAGACTTTTACTTTGTGAATCCCTTGAGTAGCTAGAACGGCTTGTACCCGCGCATCAATGCGCTGATTTCTTTCAAAAAGCACTTGTTCTTTTGCAACATCAGAGCCTGGAATGCTCACATTTTCATGATGCGCTAAAGCATGGTAAACCAACACCTCGCTAGTTGCCTCAATCATCTCAGTCTGCTCAATCATAACAACACCATTGGCACCATCCGGCAACATTGATCCCGTATTCAAATATAAACAATGACCTGAAGCTAGGGTATGCGTATTATTCTCGCCAATTTCAATCTTTCCTTGATACGTTAAAACACTAGGCAACGACTCTGAAGCACCTAATGTATCTTGAACCACGACTGCATAACCATCAACTGTGCTCTTATAAAACTGTGGCGTATCCTCTCTGGCATAAATCGCTTCAGCTAAAACATGCCCCATCCCATCCTCTAAATCAACTTCAACAACTTTCAAATTTTCAGCCAAAAAATCAGTTAGTCGTTCATTAACCTCAGCAATACGCATCACATTAAACAACTTCATCAAATCACTCCATTTCCATCAGCAGCTTGAGTTTCTCATTTTCTTCAAATAAAACTTGCTCACCCTCAGCAATGATCCCACCAGCTTCCATTAAAATAAAATAATCGCCAATTTTTCGCGCTAAATTCATTTTATGGGAAACGATCAAATAAGTTTTCGAATAGTGCTTGATCACATTAATCATCAGCTGCTGCGACTTAATATCAATATTATTAAAAGGCTCATCCAAAATGATTAAATCACAGTCACTTAGCATCGTCAAAGCAAAAGCTAATCGTTGTCGTTGACCACCTGATAAAGCACGCGCACGTTGGTTTAAAAGATGGCTTAAATCCAATGCATCAATTAACTTAGAAACAGCTATTTTTGAATGTGGACACAACTTTTTAACTAAACTAAGATTATCCAACACAGTACCTGTAAAAATATACGGCTTTTGCAGCAACATCATTTTTGAACCAATATCATGCTCACACATATCAAGCATCACATGTTTTAATAATGTTGATTTGCCACAACCATTATCACCAAGCAAGCAATTGATCTGATTTTCTTTTAATTCTAATTCAGGAACAGCTAATTTAAAGTCACTTTTCGAATACTCAGCAAAACAATTAGAAATTTTCATAATTGTCCTCCTCCTTGCCTAAGCGTAAAATGAAAAATTGAATGACAAACGTCATCGCGAGCAAAACAATCCCATAAATAATCGCTTCCTCAAATTGACCTTGCGATCTTAAATTAGCGATCGCTGTTGTCATCACCCTCGTATGCCCTCTAATATTTCCTCCAACAATCATCACCGCTCCAACCTCAGAAACAGTGCGCGAAAAACCGAGGATCATGATGAACAGCAACTCATTTCTAAACTGCAAAATCGAATATTTAATTTTGTTCACAAAACCAAGCTGATACATATTAAGCGTAAAAAACAAAACCTCACCTTTAGAAACTAACAATTGATAAACATTGCCCGCTACAATGGGAATCACTAATAATGTTTGTGCAATAACCAAAGCCTCTGGCGTAAACAGCAACCCCAAAAAGCCTAATGGACCATTAGACCTTAGAATGAGGAATAAAACCAACCCTAAAACAACTGGCGGCAATCCCATCAACGCTTTTGTCAAATAAACCAGAAATGGTTTCAAAAAACCGCTTGAAAAATAGAGACGATAACCAAGCAAAATACCCATCATCGTCCCTAGGAGTGTTGCACTGATATTTACAACCAATGTAAGTCGAATAATTTCAAACATTTTTGTTCCTTCTTCCATCTAAGCGTAATCGGCTAATCCATTAAAATAAAAACTGGCTCACCGAATTGATCAATCCCGTATTCTGCGATTATTTCTAAGCCACGACCATTTGTCAACCATTGTGAAAATGTTGCTGCATGTTCAAATTCAGCATCACTGGCATTAGGATTATTAATCACATGAATCGAGTAATAATTAACAAGCTCACTCTTATCATAAAAAGCCTCAACTAAATGAGGCAAACTGGCTCTATTTTGTAACCAAGTTGCAATATCAACCAAAGTAAAAGCACCCATTTCATTCGCAATATTAAGCGTATCTAACATACCACTTCCCGTTTCAATGGTATCAACTGGATATGCCTCACCGACAAACGCTTCAAAAATCCCTCTTTCCATCACATGCGTGCCAGATTCATCACCTCGAGAAGCATATAACCTATTTTCAAATAAATCTCGAACCGCATCTGCCAATGAATTCGCATTCAAATCCTCTGGACCAACAAATAAGAAATTATTATACATGAATGTGTCACGAAACTGACTAACACCATCATCGACTAAAGCATTCTCTGCTGCTGGCGAATGCGCAAACAACAAAGTCGCCTCACCTTCACGCGCCAAACGCATTGCTTCCCCACTTCCAACTGAAACCCACAATAATCGGGTCCCAGTATCCTCATAAAAAGCAGGCGCTAAAACATCTAACAAACCACTGTCATTCATTGAAGTTGTCGTCGCCATCATCACTGTTTTTTCTTCATCACCGTTACATGCTACCAAAATTACCAATATCATTGCTAAAAATAATACACCCATTTTTTTTACTTGCATTTTCATCTTCTCCTAACAATTTGTAATTTGGAGAAAAGGTTCAAAAAAAGACCCTGAAAAGGACCTTTGGATTTCAATATCAAAAGATATTAAAATCTCCTTTTCACACTGGAAGGCACCACAGTTTCCCACAATACCCTAACGGCTTAATCGTCATATTCCACAGTCGAAACTTAGACAAAGAAGCTCGGAGATTTTATTTAGTTTAATTCAATTTTTTCAATACTTAAATCAGCCAAATCAATCACATAAAAACCATTTTTATGATAAGGTTGATCGAGCATGACTCTAACTGCTAACATGACTTGCATACTTGCAACCGTCGCAACAATATAATAAGGATTCCCAAGTTGTTTTTCAACTGAATCATCTTGATTTGACTGCAAAGCCATCAATTGATTCTCTTTCGTGATGACGCCAAAATAGCCGTAGTGACCAGCAATTGTGCCATAAATTAGCGTCTTACCTAATTTCACACAATCCAGCTCTAATTGTTTCCTTATGGCAATACTATCTAAACAATCAATGACTAAGTCATAGCCAGATAAATCCTTTAACAGCACTGTACTAGGATATTTGTCAGTGTAGACTGTCGCTTCAATCGCCGAATTAATGGCTTTAATCCGTTCATAAGCCATCAAAGCTTTAGACTGACCGATAGTTGACTCTAACGCATTTAATTGGCGGTTAAGGTTAGTTGCTTCAAACACATCATCATCACAAAGTCCAATCTGTGTAATACCAATACGAGCCAATCCTTCAAGCACATGAGAACCTAATCCACCACAACCAATCACGAGCACGCGCTTCAAAGCTAATTGTGCTTGCTGTCGATCAGTAATGGTTTGCTTATTTCGAGCAAATCTCTCCATCATTAACCACCACCAACTGGCGGGAATAAGAAAAGTTTATCATCATCTTTCAAAGGCGCATCTGCTTTTTGATGAACACCGTTAATGAGCATAATCGAAACCTTTTCACGGTTAATGTTAAGCGCCTCAATCACATCCTGAATCTTCAAACCCTCACGATATTCAAAATCAACTTCTTTCCCTAACTCATTCCTTAGTGTTGCAAATAACTTCACTTTAACCATTATTTAATGCCTAATCTTTCTAATGTTTCTGCAGTTGGGAATGCCTCTTTCCAACCCCGCAAATCATAGTATTCTGGAAGCATGACATCCAACTTAGAAGTCATTCCTTTTGACGCTTCAGTTTCTAATGGCTCGTTAAAGAAACGTTTCGGTAAAGTATCATCCTCAGGCTTCATGCCAGCTTTCTGATTGAACACTCTTTCTAAGTTATAAACTCGCTCTCCAGCCTCTAAAACTGAATCTGCTGTAAATTCAATACCCGTTGCTGCGCTTAATAAAGCTGCATATTCAGGTGCGCCTAATGCAAATGAAGTAAATAAACACAACCCAGCTGAATCAATAGCTGCTGTTAAATCTTGGAAAATCTTAACAAGTTCAGCTTTGCCATCAGTTTCTTTCCGATCAACTTGCATAGGTGAACCTAAAATTTCAGGCGAAATCGTATAACCATTCACATGACAACCACCACGATTCGAAGTTGCATAATTTAAACCAATTCCTTGAATCCCGCGCGGATCATAAGCTGGAATATCTAACTTCTTAACGCTCATTGAATACTCAGGTACACCATAATGCTCACATAAGCGATAAGAACCTTGCGCCATCAACTTAGCTAATTCGCCATCACCACGACCAACTTTCTCAACCCACTTATAAATAGCTTCACTGTTACCCCAAGCGAGTGGAACACCATCACAATCTTCTTCTTTAATGTACCCTCTTTGATACAGTTCCATCGCTGCCGCAATCGTACACGCCATCGAAATCGTATCAACACCCATTTCATTACACTGGTAATTTGCCTCAATAACAGCCTGAATATCATTGATGCCACAATCCGCTGCAAAGCCCCAAATCGTTTCATATTCAGGTCCACCAACTTTGACACCTTTTCTTTCAACAGCACGACCGCAACCAATCGTGCAACGATGGCAATAAGTATTTCCGCTCCAGTTTTCTTGCTCAATTAACGTCTCTCCTGAGGTCATATCAGCATCTGCTTGCTCACCAAACTGGAAGTTTTTCGTTGGATAGGCACCAACTGAATTAATAATATTAACTAAAATCGCTGTACCGTAAGTTGGCAAGCCTTCGCCAGTTACACCATGTGCTTTTAACTTCTTAGCAGCATCTAGCGCTGTTGCTTTAAACTCTTCCTCATCAAAAGTCGGAATTTGTCTACTCTCTGATTTTGCCACGATTGCTTTCAAATTCTTAGAACCCATCACTGCACCAACACCACTACGCCCTGCTGCACGATCAATATCGTTCATAATAGAGGCAAGCAATGATAAGTTTTCACCAGCAGGACCAATATTTAAAACAGATGTATTCTTCCCTGCTTCTAAGGCATCACATGTTTCTTCACTTGTCATTCCCCAAAGATGAGTCGCATCTTTAATTTCAACATTCCCATCTTCAACAATCAAATAAACTGGCGCATCTGCTTTCCCTTCAACGATAATCGCATCAAATCCAGCATACTTTAACATCGCGCCCCAAATCCCACCACTGTTCGATCTTGCGATCATATTGTTTAATGGCGACTTTGTGACAACCATATAACGACAACCAGTTGATACTCTCGTTCCCGATAATGGACCAGAAATGAAGATCATCTTATTCTCGGGCGATAATGGGTCAACTTGTGGATCCATTTCATCCATTAACATCCTCACACCTAGACCACGACCACCAATATACTGCTTCGCATAGTCTTCGTTTAAGGGTTCAATGCTAGTTTTCCGTGAAGTAAGATTGACGCGTAATATTTTTCCAACATAACATTTCATCTTAAATCTAACTCCTTTCTTCATGTTTGAGATTCTTAATATTTATAACCTCGACCCCATTTTCGAATTAGCGGTTGACTGTGTTTGTTTTAAATGTGCGAATATGGCACCTCCTTCTCTAAATTTTTCGATGAATTTATACGACGACTTGCATGCTAATTTGATCGTGGGAGTTTAGGTTATAGAAGTAAAACAAAATCAGAAATGCTCGGCGTATGATCCTCTCTAGGCGAACATAACCAAGTTGTTTTATTTTTATAACCTAAACTTTTCACCCTTTCCCTCAGGTGCGAAAGTTTAAGACTTGTTGGTAAAACACTCACTTATATCAAAAAAACAGCTAAAAACATTAACCCCCTATTTTATTCATTGCTCTCCTCGAAACTCGATCATCATTTAAACGATGTTGATCAGGCTTTTCATCAATGCTTTTCACAATTATATTCGCAAGTTGATCTTGATGATTCAAATAAGGACTAATATCAATATCACGATCTGAATGCAAACATAATCTCAACTTGGCATCACTCGTAAATCTAATGCGATTGCACGTTTTGCAAAAATGATTAGACATCGGGGAAATAATCCCAAAAACATAACCAAATTCATCAATAAAATAATCGGAAACATCTTTACAATTCGGCTTTTTTTTCACTGTTTGATAATGCTTAAAAAGCGTAGCTGTACTCAATTGTTTGTTTTTAATGTAGTGACGATTATGACCAATTGGCATCAATTCAATAAAACGAAATTGCACCTCATTAACTCGCCCAAATTCAAGAAAATCAGCTATTTCATCATCATTAATGCCTTTCATTAAAACGACGTTCACTTTAACAATTAAGCCCTTTTTTCTTGCTGCCAGAATATTGGCTAAAACGCGTTCTAGAGCATTCGATTTTGTAATTTTCAAAAATTTATCTTTATCTAACGAGTCTAGGCTAATGTTAATTCTTTTTAAACCAGCCTCAACTAAGTCATCCAAATACCGATCTAACAACACACCATTGGTTGTTAAACCAACATCTTTAATATTTTCCTTACTATTCGCATAGGCAATAATTTGGGCGATATCCGGATTTAACAAAGGTTCACCGCCAGTAAATCTCAATTTCTTAAATTCTAACCGATCTAAAACATCAACAATTATTTTTAACTGATCACTACTCAACTGATTAACGTCTGTCTCTTCTTCACTTTTACAATAATGACAACTTAAATTGCAAGAATCAGTGATTGAAATTCTTGCGTAATCAATTTCGCGCGCATACCGATCTTTCATTTTGCCACCTACAATCAATTGCAAAAATATTTGGGTTCATTGTAAATAATTTTAGTTTATAATTCATTTTATCACATTTGACGCTAAGTTTCAACCGTTTTCTCACCTTTTAAAGCACAAGAAAAATCCCCTACTTTGCAGAGGATTTAACAAGACTTTCTAGGCTCCAAAAGTAAAAAATACTTACCTGCAAGCCAAAATCATTTTACGAAAATTTTCAGAAATACTTTGCATCATTGATCATAACTTGTGCGCTTCCTTCCTAATCTTATCATACGTACTTATCTCGCGTTCTTTCTGAAACAATGACCGCAGCTCGCCTTTCCCCTCACCGATCGACATCCAGCTAACAAAATGCCGCTCATTCAAATCAATTTGCGACGCAGCATACCTTGCTTCTTTACTTTCCACACGATTGATAACCTCACCCAACGGATTGATGATTCGTGAATAGGACTCATCATGAAACCCAGAAACGACAACATACACGCCATTTGTACGCGCGATGGCTCTTTGCACGACTTCATCCTCACCCTGCGTCGGATTAAAAATCATCTCCGCCCCCATCAGCGCTAGCGTTCGCGAATTTTCTGGAAAATACTGATCATAACAAACAATGATCCCAATTCGTCCAAAATCAAGATCGAATACAAGATGCTCATCTCCTGGCGTTATCCCCATTTCAGCTTCGGCAAGCGGTAAATGAATCTTCCTGTATTTGCCACAAATCTTACCATCGCGCCCAATGATCACAGCTGTATTATAAATAACACCGTCATCGCGTTCACTCATACTAAAAATAATATAAGTCTGATATTTGCGCGCATACTCACCAATTTTATCAGTTAACGGTCCCGGAATCGGCTGCGCTAATTTAATTGGGTCGCCGCAATAGCTCTCATAAACAAATTCAGAAAGCAAAATAACATCAACATTTGCTGCTCCTGCCTGCTCGATCCCTCTAATCATTTCCTGCAAATTTTCCTCAGGCGTATCTTGCTGTTCCTGATAAGTCGTCGCTATCTTCACAAGCCTTGGTGGCTCACTTTCTGCTTCCTTAAGACTAATCTCACTAAACGCAACAACAGCACGAGCAGCCCATCTCACCCCAATCTCGATCATCACATACGCAGCATTTTCTGGGATGTCTAATTTTCGATACAACTTTTTGCCACCCGAACCTGTTACAATATCAACATAATCTCTTTCAAGCGGCGTTTGTTCGCTATCATAAAAACTAAGCATCGCAAAAATACTCTTCTCTTCATTCTTAACATTTTCACACGAAAATGCAGCTTCAAAAATAAGCATTGGCGAATTGACATCAATACGTTCACTTACGAATTTACCATAAAGATTAGCTTTGTCGCTCATAGAAATTGTTAACTTACCATCCGACTTAGAAAATTCCGGTGACAAAATTTCAAGCGGCGACCATTCTGTCCATTTTACCTTTTCAGCTAAATTTTGCTTGTTCATCAAATCATACCTCAACTTTCCTTAACATTTATTGTACTCACGCTTCCTTTTTACCTAACAAGCCTATTTCAACATAAAACCAAAGAGATGTCAAGAAGTTTTTCCCCCAGCTTCACATATTTAATCGCTAGCTACACTGAAATTCTACCCCAAAACAAAAAGAGTGATAACTGCTACTTTGGCAATTACCGACTCTAGTTACATTATTTTTTCGCTCTTTATCTACAACGCTTGACAAAGAACCCGATATTTGTTAGAATCCTTGCTCATCAGGGTTGTTTGCGACATTCCCTGTTCCACCAAGTCCTTCGATGATTTTAACATCTTCCTCAGTTAATGAAAAGTCAAACACATCAATATTGCCAATAATTCTACTCGTCGTTACCGACTTTGGCAATGGATTATAGCCTTTTTGTAAACTCCAACGAATCGCGACTTGTGCTGTTGTTTTACCATACTTATCAGCAATCGCAACCAACTCAGGCACTTGCAAAATACTCCCTGTCCCGAGCGGTGAATAAGCTTGCGTTAAAATACCATGCTTATCATTTGCCACGACAACCTCAGGCTGCAATTCACTAGGACTCAGATGAATTTGATTCGCATGTGGCACAACTTTAGCTGTCTTTAGTAGCGAATCAATATGACGCTCATGGAAATTAGAAACCCCAATCGAACGCACCAAACCAGCCTCCAACGCCTCTTCCATATAGCGCCACACTTCCCTGTTACGCTCTTCCCAACTATGACGAATCGAAATCGGATTTGGCCAGTGAATTAAATACAAATCAACGTAAGCTAACCCTAACTTTTCAAGCGAAGTTGCCAACGCCGCTTTCGCCCCTTCATAAGTATGGATATCATTCCATACCTTAGTCGTTACAAAAATATCCTCACGCGCAATCCCAGACTCAACAATCGCATCCCCAACCGCTTCCTCATTCCCATAAATCGCAGCCGTATCAATATGACGATACCCTGCCTTTAACGCATCAAGTACCGCCGTCCTAGCCTCCTCACCATCAGCTGCTTGCCAAGTTCCGAACCCAACCACCGGAATCTCCACACCATTTGCCATCTTATACATCGAACTAATCATTAACTCCATCGACCTTCACACTCCTATCAATTTATTAGCTACAAATTACAACAATCTTAAACTCCAAATTTCCCCCCTTCCTTGATAAGCCAACCATCCACAACAAATGTATAACGTATAAACCCTCCCCAATCTCCCAATATATACATTTATTTTTAGGGTAAAGGTCTCCTTTACCCCAAAAATAAATCCAGCAAGCGGTACAGCTACTGTGAACAGTAGGTTGCGCTTAGATTGAGAGAACTAACCCACGGCAAAAACCACACTTCATTAAAAGCATTACACTCATATCCACCTTCCCTCATCCTCCCCACTCACACCACCCCTACCGAACAAGCCCAACAGCAATCTCAGGATAATCAGTCACAATCGCCTCAACACCCATCTCGATCAACTTCTGCATCTGCACCTCTTCATTCACTGTCCAAACACGAAGCTTACTCGCAATCTGTCGCCAATACTCAGGCTGAGCAAGCACAATATCTTTATCCATATGCAAAGCTTCAAGTCCTAACGTTTCAATATAATCACTTGGCATCGGAATAAATTGCTCTAACAACCAGGCAATTTTAGCGCGCTTATCCAACCTTTGAATCCTTAAAATCGTTGGCAAATGAAAAGCAGAATAAATGACCTTCTCCACATCATACCCAACCTCATGAACGATTTTTAGCATCGCTTCTTCAATCGCAGGATAAACCACCTCATGCGTCTTCAATTCAATATTAACCTCTAAATCATGCGCCTTACACAATTCTAATACCTCAGCTAACGTTGGTACAATCTCAGCATCCCAACTCGGCTCATAGTGTTTAAACTCAGTAAACTTAGCGCCAATGCTAAAGGTGCGAATTTCTGCTAAAGTATAATCCTTGATATACCCAGTACCAGTTGTCGTTCTATCGAGCGTTGTATCATGAATCACAACAAGCTCCCCATCTTTTGTCATATGAATATCAAATTCCATCCCATCCACACCAGCTTCAATGGCTTTTTTGAAAGCAAGCATCGAATTCTCCGGATAATTCCCTTTGCTGCCACGATGACCATAAATTTTACTCACAAAAATCATCTCCTTCATCTAACATACAGTATAGCTGATTTCTTTTGCTTTTTCAACACTAACAGCCCAATATTAATAGTGAGTTTACATTCTTGTAGCATAATCGGGTAAAATAAACTACTAGTCGGCGTCCCCCGCGAGCGACACAAAGGAAAAATGTATGAAACTATTTAAACTATTGACAACACGTTTGCATCTTACAATCTATTTGCTGATTCTTCAAGCCGCTTTCTTTTTAGCAGTGACTATTTACATCTTAAACAGGTTCCCCATCTTCTATATTTTAGGGAGCCTCCTAAGCGGACTCGTTTTCTTGGCATTGGTCAAGAAGGATAAACCTGCAGCATTTAAACTGACTTGGATTATTGTCGTCTTAACTTTCTTACCAGTCGGTGGCTTGCTGTACCTATTCTTTGGCGATAAACGCCCGACAAGAAAAATTGCCAACTATATAGACGAACATGCTTTGATCTCAAAGTACTTAGACTTAGATGACGAGCCTAATGAAGTAAAATCAGAACATTGTGGCCGAATGTCGAGCCTCTTCCAATACATTAGAAATACTTCATCTTATCATGCCTATAAGAAAACGAAAATAGATTATTACACCTTGGGTGAGCACATGTTCACTGACTTACTCGACGATTTAAAAAAGGCCGAGAAATTCATCTTTCTAGAATATTTCATCATCAAAGACAGCTCAATGTGGCAACAAATTTTAGACATCCTCATTCAGAAAGTCGATGCTGGCATTGATGTGCGCTTAATTATTGACGACTTTGGATCAATGAAACTATTTACGAATCGCTACATCAGAAAACTCCGCGCGAAAGGGATTAAGATTGTTCGCTTTAACCCACTTCGACCTAAATTACTCATGTTTATGAACAATCGTGACCACAGAAAAATTATCGTCATCGATGGCCACACAGCTTACAATGGCGGCACTAATATAGCAGATGAATATATCAACATCAGAGCACGTTTTGGCATCTGGAAAGATACAGGTGTTCGCTTGCAAGGAGAAGCCGTTTGGAGCTTCACATTAATGTTCATCGAAATGTGGGACATCTTTTGTCAAAAAGGTGAGCGGATTAACAACTATGAAGCGTATCGTTTTTCCGACTCTGACGCCACTGAGGGTGATGGTTTAGTCCTGCCTTACGGAGATTCGCCTTTAGATAATGAACAACTAGGTGAGAATATTTATATCGATATGCTTAACCAAGCCCAAGACTATGTTTATATTTTCACCCCTTATCTCATCATCAGTGAAAATATGATTTATGCCCTCCAGATGGCTGTCAAGCGCGGGGTTGATGTAAAAATTATCACGCCAGGCATTCCGGACAAAAAACTCGTCTTTAGATTAACCCGCTCTTACTACCGTTTTCTACTCGAAGCAGGCGTTAAAATTTACGAATACACACCTGGATTCATGCACGCCAAAAGCTTCGTAAGTGACGACCGATTAGCCATTGTTGGAACGATAAATTTAGATTACCGCAGCCTCTATCTTCATTTTGAATGCGCAACTTTGATTTATAGCGACAAAGTCATTGATGAAATTAAAGCAGACGCATTAGAAACGATTAAAGTTAGCCGCGAAGTAAAAATGAAGAAGACAAAAACATCGCTTCTGGGGCGCTTCGTCGATTCCATTTTGCATTTATTTGCCCCATTGATGTAAATTGGAAAAGAAGTTGTTTTGCTAGTAAATGTTAGCGAAACAACTTCTTTTTACGTTAAAAGGAAATAGGCGAGCTGATATTTTAAGGTTGTTTCAAGCAAACAAACTGGGTTTCGACAATATATTGCGATTTCATAATTTTATGGTCGAACATTTCAAGTAAATAATTCTTTTCTCGACCATATATTCCTATTTTGGCATTTCATGGTCGATTTTCGAGAGCATAGTACCTTTTTCTCGACCATCATTCAGCAAATCAGCACTTTATTGTCGATAACTAACTTGCAATAACCCTAACTTTCCAGCGCAGACTTAACCTCACGCACAAATCGTTTCACCGGCTCTACACTCTCTCGCCCATGCTCGGCAACCAACCTCACAATGGCACTCCCAATAATAATACCATCACTCACTTCGCTCATTTGTCGCGCCTGTTCTGGGGTCGAGATACCAAAACCAACCGCACAAGCAACAGCTGAAACAGCTCTAACTTGGTTAACCATCTCAGCAACACTTGACTGAATCTCCGAGCGCATACCAGTCACACCCAAAGAAGAAACACAATAAATAAATCCCTCTGCTTCCTTGGCAATAGTCTCGATGCGTTCTTTCGATGTCGGCGCAATCATCGAGATTTGCGTAATCCCATATTTCTGACACTCAGTCGCTAACTCATCTCTTTCTTCAAATGGTAAATCAGGCACAATCACCCCATCAATCCCGCAAGCTTTGCAATTTTGCATAAATCGTTCTTTCCCGTAAGCAAATACTGGGTTCGCATAAGTCATAAAAAGGAGCGGTATCTCAACTTTCGTTCTAACGCGTTTAACCATTTCAAACAACTGATCAACCGTACAACCATTTGCTAGTGCGCGCTCGTCAGCTTCTTGAATCACAGGCCCTTCTGCAACTGGATCAGAAAATGGGATGCCAATTTCAATCAAATCGACACCTGAGGTTGCCATGGCGATAATTAAATTTTCTGTCGTTTCAACATCAGGATCCCCACCAGTAACAAACGCGACAAAAGCTTTTTTGTTTTCAAATGCGTTCGAGATTTTATTCATTGAGATCAACTCCTTTATATCTTGCAATGGCTGCAACATCTTTGTCACCTCGACCAGATAGATTAACAACCAAAATCTCATCTTGATTCATCAAAGGTGCGACTTTTCTTGCGTGAGCAATCGCATGCGCACTTTCGATTGCTGGAATAATCCCTTCCGTTCGCGATAAATACTCAAAAGCTTCCACTGCCTCATCATCAGTAATCGCCACATACTCAGCGCGACCAATATCGAAAAGATGCGCATGCTCAGGTCCAATACCAGGGTAATCAAGCCCAGCTGAAATCGAATGCACTGGTGCGATTTGCCCGTACTCATCTTGACAAAAATAAGACTTCATCCCGTGGAAAATCCCAATGCTTCCATTTGTGATCGTTGCCGCATTTTGAGGTGTATCAACCCCATGCCCAGCAGCTTCACAACCGATCAGCTTAACCGATGCATCGCCAATAAACTCATAAAACGCACCAATCGCATTACTACCGCCACCAATACAAGCGATAATCGCATCTGGTAACTTACCTTCTGCTAGCAAGATTTGTTCTTTGATTTCCTGACTGATGCTTTTTTGAAAATCGCGCACAATCGTCGGAAACGGATGTGGCCCCATGACTGAACCTAACACATAGTGCGTATCGTCAATCCGCGACACCCATTCGCGCATCGTTTCATTTACAGCATCTTTCAGCGTCTGGGTTCCACTCGTAACAGAATGAACTTTTGCGCCAAGTAGTTTCATTCGAAACACATTCAATGCTTGACGTTCGGTATCCTCCTTCCCCATAAAAATTTCACATTCAAGCCCCATCAATGCCGCAGCAGTCGCAGTCGCAACCCCATGCTGACCCGCACCAGTCTCCGCAATCACACGCGTCTTCCCCATTTTTTTAGCGAGCAAAACTTGTCCAAGAACATTATTAATCTTATGTGAACCAGTATGATTCAAATCCTCACGCTTCAAATAAACCTTTGCTCCCCCAAGATCCTTTGTCATCTGCTTCGCAAAATACAACAAAGACGGTCTCCCCGCATAATTTTTCAATAAATCAAGCAACTCTCTTTGAAAGGCTTCATCCGCTTTATAATGTGAATATGCCGCCTCAAGTTCATGAATCGCAGCCATCAACGTCTCAGGAACATATTGTCCTCCGTGCTCACCAAATCTACCTTGTTTAATACTCATCTTGACTCCTCCTCTTATGTAGTGCCCTTGTCAATAGTAAAATCGCAAGTTCACCAAAATACTGCTATTTAATTTGTATTTCCACTGG
>Ga0131853_10013744_pt1 | contig 14842 bp, 9 predicted proteins | sample TergutLab28metaG_FD_92764 | JGI IMG/M metagenome (GOLD analysis project Ga0131853, IMG submission 92764) | Labiotermes labralis P1 segment gut microbial communities from Petit-Saut dam, French Guiana - Lab288 P1 (version 2) (version 2) | ecosystem: Host-associated > Arthropoda: Insects >... | reverse complement strand
TTATCTTAGTTGGAGGTTGAAATCTATGAAAAATCTTCTCGCCTCAGTTACCGCTCTACTCTTTATTCTTGCTCTCGCTGCTTGCTCAACCCCTCCCACTCCTGCTTCTGCTCCTCTGCCTCCCGCCTCCCCTGCTGGTGCGGCGGTTGCCGGCGATGCAGGTGTCGATGCCGACTACTCCTGGCTCATAATCAGGCTTGGACATCACGCCCGTCCGGGCAGCGCGCGTGACATAGGCTCACATTTCTTCAAAGACTTTATTGAGGAAAGACTTCCAGGTTCCGAGGTGCACATCTTCCCGGCCGGACAGCTTGGAACCGGCCCGGAACAGATGCAGCAGCTTCAGTTGGGCGCTCTTGAAATCGGCGTACACCCGAGCACTTTCCTTGGGGGAATTCAGCCTCTGACCAGCATTCTGGACGTCCCTTGGCTCTTGCCTACGGATTTTGACGATCTTATGGAGCTCTACCACGAAAGCGCCGCCGGCGAAGCTCTGAAAGCGACTACTCTGGAAGTCGGCATAAGAACACTGACAATCTGGCACGACGGTTACAGCCACTGGACAGCAAATCGTCCTCTGGCGTCGCTTGAAGACTTTAACGGCCTTGTCGTCCGCGTCATGCCCTCTCCGATGCGTATCGCCATGACTGACCGTCTTGGCGGAACCGCTATCAACATGGATTGGGGCGAGGTATACAACGCGATGCTTACCGGCGCGGTTGACAGCCATGAAAACCCGCTTGCCATCATCACCGACGCGAGGATCCACGAAGTACAGAGCGATCTCACCTTTACCAACCACAACACGCTCGAACAGTTTTTCATGGTTAGCGAAATATGGTGGCAAGGTCTGCCGGAGCATGTCCAGGATACAATCATCGAAGGCGCTTTCCTGGGTAAACCCGTAGCGGCGGCCGAAGTTGTCCGTCTCGACATCGAAGCTATTGATATGATGGAAGAAGAAGGTATGAGTTTCCACACACTGCCTGAAGCGGAGCTGCAGCGCTGGAAAGAAGCTACATACTTGGTAAGGCAAGACTTTGTCGACGCTTTCGGAGAGCCTGCCGCTGAATTACTTGCGATTTTTGAACAGGAAATCGACCGAATTACAAACCGTTAATACTTAACAGGCTCTAAGTTCAAGCTGTCGGCCACTTAACTGCCGACAGCTTGAAAAGATTTTGAGTTTCTAGATTCTATTGAAGGATGGAGAGAGCCTTGAAGCGATTTTTCATAAGCGTAGATAGCGGCATAGTCAAGGTGCAGGAAGTTATTGTGGGGACGGGGTTAATCTTTGCAACGCTTATCATCGTCTTCAATACGGTCTTGCGCTATTTTTTCAATGCCTCGCTGGTATGGGCCGAGGAGTCTGTACGTTATGTCATGATTTGGGTAGTGTTTCTTGCCAGCAGCCTTTGTATCAGGCACAACATTCACGTCAAAATTGACATTTTACAGCTCAATCTTCCGTTTAAAGCGAGAAAGATCCTGATAATGGGCATCTATCTTATCTGTATTGCATTTTGTCTGCTCTTATTACAGTACAGCACTCAACTTACGCGGCAATTATTCATCCTGGGGCAAATCAGCACATCCATGCTATGGCTGGAAATGTGGATTGTCAATTTGGCAATACCGGTATTTGGCATTTTGGGGACGAGGGATTTCATTCAACTACTTATCCTAAACGTCATTCACAAGGATAAGATCATCAGAACAGTTGGAGTGAAGGACGCGAAGCCGGAAATGAAACCCGACGACAAGGATAAAACCGATGCCGGAGGCAATATCGAGACCAGAGGTGAAGCGAAATGACAGTTTTGTTGCTAGGTAGTCTTTTATTCCTGCTGGGGCTCGGTGTTCCGGTTTTTGCGGCTTTAGGCCTCTCCAGCCTGATTGTATCAATGGAGAGCCCATTAATTATGTCTACTTCTATACCACAGCGGATGTTTTTCGGGTTGGATATGTTTGGGCTCATGGCTATCCCGTATTTTATGTTCTGCGCTGAAATCATGGGCAGAGGTCAAATCGGGAAAAAGCTCGTGCTCGTATGCCGGGCCTTTTTCGGGCATCTGCCGGGCGGTATGGCCATCGCCACCGTTGTCGCCAGCTTGATCTTCGGGGCTTTTGCCGGCGCCGGCGTCGCGGCTCTGGTCGCTTTCGGCGGCCTGATTATCGGATTAATGAAAGAGGGCAAGTACAGCGACGAGTTCTCAGCCGGTCTGATTTCAACTACCAGTACGCTTGCCATGGTTCTTCCGCCGAGCATCGTTCAGGTGGTCTTTGCCACTATTACAGGAACCTCGGTAGCTGCGCTGTTTCTGGCGGGCATCAGCGCCGGTGTCCTCTACGGAATCATACTGGCCTTATTCTGTTTGGCTTACGGAGTTTGGAGAAAATTGCCGTTACTAGAGAAAGTACCTTGGAGCCAGCGTTGGAAACCGTTAAGGGAATCTTTTTGGGCGCTGAGCTTGATTGTCGTCATGCTTGGGGGTATCTACGGCGGCATTATGTCTGTTACCGAGGCTGCCGGCGTAGCCGCGTTTTACGCGATGGTCGTAGAGGTCTTTGTCTACAGAACGCTAAAACTCAAGGACCTATTTAAAGCGGCAATCAGCGCCGGCAGAATGATTGCTATGGTTATGATTTTATTATCCTCGGGGGCTGTTCTTGCACACGTTATGACCATCATGCAGCTTCCACACCAAATGGCGGCTCTTTTGAGTGATACAAGCCCGCTTGTGCTGCTCTTACTTATCAACCTTATTTTCTTGATCGTTGGCATGTTCATAGACCCTACTTCGACGATTATAATTTTAACTCCGCTGCTGTTTCCTGCGGCAATGTCCGCGGGCATCGACCCCATACACTTGGGTACGTTGATAATACTCAATGTTTCCATTGGGATGCTGACCCCGCCGTGCGGGTTAAATCTCTTTGTGGCATCTTCCATTTTCAAGCTGTCCTTTTCCCAAATTACGCGTGGAATGCTGCCATTTATCTTAATCAGTATAATTTTGTTAATAGTTCTTACCTTTATCCCGGGAATCACTACTTTCTTACCAAGTATGTTTATGTAAGAAGTACACTCAATTATAAAACAGGGGGTATAGAAATGGCTTACAAGGTAGTATTAACAGATCATGTTTACCCGGACTTGGAATATGAAAAAAAGACTCTGGCCTCTGCCGGCGCCGAGCTGGTGTTCATCGACACAAAGGACGAGGCGGAAATCGTAAAAGCCGCAGCGGATGCGGACATAGTTATCACCTGTTACGCAAATATCACGGCAAACGTGATTAAGGGCATGGAGAAATGCAAAAGTATCAGCAAAACCGGTATCGGCGTGAACAACATAGACATCCGGCAGGCATCCGCCCAAGGCATCCGCGTGCTGAACGTGCCGGATTATTGCATTGAAGAAGTCTCCGACCACGCTGTCGCGCTGATGCTCGGGGTCGCCCGCCGGATCGGGACGTTCAACAACGCTACGCACAAAGGCATCTGGAGCCTAGAAGGCAATCGCGACATGATACGCCTGCGCAGTAAGATTCTTGGCCTCCTAGGCTTTGGCCGCACCGCAAAGTTAACCGCGCAAAAGATGAAAGGATTCGGCATGGAAATCCTGGCCTACGATCCATATGTCGACGCGGAGCAATGCAGCGCGCTTGGCGTAAAAAAAGCGGAGCTGAACGAAGTGGTTGAGAAGTCTCATATCATATCTATAAATCTTCCCCTCACGGAAGAGACGGAAGGAATGGTAAACGACGATTTCCTGAGCCGCGTGCGCGACGGCGCGATTCTGGTAAACACCGCCCGCGGCGGGCTGATTAACGAACCCGCGCTGCTAAAAGCATTGCAATCAGGAAAGCTTACCGGGGCCGGATTGGACGTTCTTGTCAACGAAGCCGACACCTCAGACAATCCGCTTTGCAGGCAGGAAAACGCAGTCGTAACACCACACGCGGCTTTTTGCTCAGTTGAGGCCACGCAGGAGCTTCGTGAAAAAATTATGGCGGACGTATTGTTGGTGTTAGAAGGCAAGGAGCCTAAAAATCAAGTTAACAGATAAAAGGGGAGAACGTCATGAAAATGAAAGCGGCAGTATTGCACGAGCCGAAAAAACTCCTGATCGAAGAAGTAGAGATTCCGGCGTTGAGAAGTGATGAAGTTCTGGTTAAGATAAAGGCAACGGCCATCTGCGGAACTGATCTCGCCTTTTACTTAGGCAAAATTCCGCTGAAAAGCTATCCGCAGGTGCTGGGGCACGAGTCGGTCGGCATAGTCGAAGAAGTCGGCGCGGATGTCAATAATTTTTCCAAAGGCGACCATGTTATCGTAAACCCGGCTTATTTCTGCGGGTACTGTTTCTACTGTGAACGCAAGCTTTGGAACTGTTGTGAGAACGGCGGACTCCTCGGCCGTGACAGATACGGCACTTTTGCCGAATATGTCACGGTTCCGAAATCATCTGTAATTCCGCTGCCGGAAGAAATCAGCTTTGAGGACGGTTCTACGCTACAATCTCTCGCGACGGTTCTGCGCGGCTGGGAGAGGATTGAGGGCGTCCGTCCGCCCGGTAAGGGCGACGTAGTCGTTGTCATAGGCATTAGCACACCGGGTCTGCTATACACACGCCTGGCTGTGCTGTCAGGCGCGACCGTGTTCGCGTGCGGACGCAGGCCGTGGAGATTGGAACTTGCCAAGCAATTCGGCGCGATTCCGGTAGACCTGAATGATAACAATATCGTGAGTATGGTTAAGGATTCCTCAAACGGCCGCGGAGCGGATTATGTTATTGAAGCGACAGGCGTCGCGAAAACATTCCAAACCGGCATGGATGCGGCGCGCCCGGGCGCTACTATCCTAGCGTTTGGCATCCATGGCGATATGGCCGGTGTAAGCGGTTATAATCTCTACTTCAAAGAACTTAAAATAGTGGGCACACGCGCCATGACAAACCCTGGCTTCGAGCGCGCTATCAAGCTCTTCCAGGCGGGCTCCTTCGATCTGCAGGCGCTTGTCACAGATCGTTTCTCTCTTGACGAGACAAAGGTAAACTTTGACGCAATGAACGAAGACCCAGGCGCACACAATCGCATGGTTTGCCTGATCTAAAAGTATTAGCTAATTAATCAGGACGTGCCGACAGGATGTTTTCGGCAATTTTGAGACAATTTTCGCAATCCGCTAAGACTGTCTCAAAAATAGTTCCATTTATCTCCCGTCGGCACGCCGTAGTATTCAAACCCAGCGCTGCAGTTGTAAATTTTTTGATTTATAAAATCTGGATCATCCATATGAGAGATGTGGTCGCATAATTCCTTTATCTGTGCTATCGCTTGCTTATACTTGCCGATGAAAGCGTTTTTTAATATCTCTCTAAGCCCATCTCCCACCACCGGAAGCTGCGTGAACTCCCCCAGCGCCTCCGAAGCTTCGTCAATAGCTGCCGCGTCAAAAGTCTCAAGGGCTGTTTTCAGTTTGATGAGCTGACCTATCATTTCTTTTGGTTCCAGAGTTTCCGTTGCAGTCTTTTCTGTAACCGCGGCAACAGCTTCACTTACATTGTTTAGAAGTTCCTGTAAATCGTTTATAAAACGGTTATGGCGCTCTATGATGAATGTCCGATTCTGTTTTACGCCGGCATCTTCCAGTTCCTTGGCCGCTTCGGAAAGTTTTTTCGCGCCGATATTTGCGCAAGCGGATTTAATGGCATGAACATATGTTGTATACAAAGGTAGATCATCTCCCTCCAGTGAGCGCTTAAACTCACCTAATTTTTCCAGCCCATCCTTATGGAAAACCGCAAGAATATCCATATAGTCCCGTAAGCGTCCGCCGGCGCGGACAATACCTTGTTTGGCATCTACGTTTTTAATGGTTATTTCATGGGTTATGTCCAGATCGGTAAGAGCTGGTTCAGCTTCTCCTTTGATTTTTGTCATTCGCCTTTCTTGTTGTTTCTCCCTGGGTATCCATTTCGCCATAATACCGATTAATTTAGCCGTGTCAATAGGCTTTGAAAGAAAGTCGTTAAAGCCGATATTTAGAAACATCTCCCTCGTGCCTAATATGGCATTGGCGGTTAGGGCAATAATGGGAAGGTTCGTGTATTTTTCGTCCGGCAGCCCGCGGATGATTTTCACGGTCTCGGCGCCCTCCATCTCAGGCATCATATGATCCATGAGCACCAGGTCATAATCAACAGCCTGTACAGCCTGCACAGCCTCTTCTCCGCTTCTTAACGAATCAATTTGCATACCAAGGGGTTTAAGCAAACCCTTGGCGACTTTAATATTGGTATTGATATCATCCACAATCAAAACTCTTGCGTCAGGAGCTATAAAGGGCTTCCGTATACTGGCGGGATACTTCCTATCCTTCGTACTTAAAATGTTTGTATCTTTAAACTGCTGTGGCAGCGTCACGGTAAATTCGGTACCTTCCCCATAAGTAGACTCAACCCCAATATTTCCGCCCATAAGCTTGATCAGGTTTACGGTTATGGCAAGGCCCAAGCCCGTGCCCTCCACATTTCGGTTTTTCTCCGGGTCGAATTGAGCAAACTCGTCAAAAAGGCTTTCCATATCCTCAGGCTTGATCCCTATGCCGGTGTCCTTTATCTTCATAGTTAGCAGCAAGCTGTTGGACCCGGTCTTCTCTCCCGTTATATCTAAGGAAAAATAACCATCCTTTGTGTATTTGACGGCATTGGTCAAAATATTAATAAGCACTTGCCTGATGCGCACCTCATCCCCAAAGAGCACACCGGGTATATCCGGCTGAACATGTACGATAAAACGCGACTTGGATGCGCCCATACGTATTTTAATTATGCTTATGACATCGTTTATGGTGTAGTGGAAGAGGTATTCATGATTGACAATTTCTATCGTTCCGCTTTCGATTTTGGAAAAATCCAGAATATCATTAATGATTGAAAGCAAGTGATCTCCTGATTGCCTGATAGTCACGGCCTGTTCACGGGCGGCGGAAGATATCTCCTCCCGCAGAATCAATTCCGCCATACCGATGATGGCGTTCATAGGGGTGCGTATTTCGTGGCTCATTTTAGAGAGAAATTCGCTTTTGGCTTTAGAGGCGTTTTCCGCTTCATCCCGTGCCCTCATAATGGGGGTTATGTCGGTGATGTCAATGAGCCTGCCCCCTGTCGCGCCGCCCATTTTCACCGATATAACCTTGAAGTACTGCGCCTCCCCGTTAACATCCAATTTAACAGTCTCTTCGCAGCTTTCGGTCAAGTCATGAAGGCAGGCCGACAGCGCTGCCAAATCTGTGCCGGCGAATAGATCAAGCAGGGGACATCCGGCCAGTTCAATTCTTTCAATGCCGGTAAACCGTGCAAATTCCTTGCTTATATAGTTTACCCGGTTATGGTTGTCCACCAAAGCAACGATATGGGGGGTGGTATCAAGCATAGCCATAAACGCTTCCATCGAAGTTTTTGACCGAGAATGCCGGCTGGCGGAACGTCGAACAACAGCATACGCGGCAAGCAAACCAAATCCCGACAGAATCCATTTTACGCCAATCATCGTTCCCTCTGACTTCCGCCGCAATCTTTCCAAATTCAGGGCTGATCTTCTCGAACAAATCAATCAGCTCGGGGTCAAAATGAGTTCCCTTGCCTTCCATAATAATTTGAACGGCTTTTTCGTGAGAGAATGCGGCTTTATAAGGTCTGTCAGTGACCAAGGCGTCGTATACGTCGGCAATGGCCATAATCCGGCCAAGCAAGGGTATATTAGCGCCTGTCACGCCATATGGGTAGCAGCTTCCGCCCCATTTCTCGTGATGGGAAATAGCGAAGGCTCGGGCGTATTCCAAAAAATCGCTGTCCATAGTGCTGTTCTTGAGCTTTAATATGACCTCCTCGCCAAAGACAGTGTGAGTCTTCATAAGCTCAAACTCTTCCGGGGTAAGCTTCCCCGGTTTTAGAAGGATGGCGTCTCGTATGGAAATCTTACCTATATCATGGAGCTGGCAGGACTGCAAAACCAAGTTCTTGTCCAGGGCTGCCACTTCAGAGACATAAACCCCTCGGCTATTCATTGACTCAAAAAGCAGCTTGATATAACGCTGGGTTCTTTCAATATGGCTTCCGGTGACATCATCCCGGTACTCCAAAAGCTCCGCCATGGTTTTAAGTATGGCGTTTTTAAGCGCTACAACAGTCTGTGTTTTATCTTCTACCATCATCATGAGGTTGTCGTTAAAATGAAGGAGTTTCCGCTTTTGGGACTCGACCAAAAGATGCACTTCAATACGCTTGAGCAAGAGCGGTGCCAAAAAGGGCTTAACAATATAATCAATAGCCCCAAGGGACAGACCTTGTAACTCCGCCTCCTCGTCACTGCGCGCAGTCAGAAAAATTACGGGTATCTGAGCCGTTCTCTCGTTGGCCTTAATACGGGCTATCGCTTCGAGGCCACTCATTTCCGGCATATTCACGTCCAAGAGAATTAAGTCAGGCGATAGGTCTTCCAGCATTTCCAACAGCAGTGAGCCGGAATTTAAAGTAAAGACATTATAAATATCCGACAGGGCATTTTTCCCAATCATAAGGTTCGTTATATCATCATTGACTAAGAATATGGTTTTTCGCGTCAAGTCCATAATAACTCTCCATTATTGGGACATACCCTCATGTCCTACTATATGAACGATTATTAGTATGTGTGATTAAAAAACATGGCAGATTATCACGCTCCCTTGATAAATAAATCTACTTTCATTGACAAAGAAATCAAAAGAGAGCATTTCTTAATTATAGAGGAAGAATGTTCTCTCCCTAATTGTAGAAGGTATTGACAAGTTCATATTAAGTAAGAAAAAGTACAAAAAAGGGAGTTTGCCACGGCTTCTATTGAATCTCTTGTTGAATATTTCTTTTGAACATGCTATAATTTGTAAGAGCCTGTTTAATATCTTTTTGCCGTTGGATTGGTGAGACCAGTTTTTCGCCATTTTAGGATGCTGTGTGCCAGTGGCACACGTTTAGTATCCTAAGCGCCAGCATAGGCGGAGGAAGTGACGCCCGGGGTCCCCGCAAAGCCCGATTTTGGCTTTGTGGGGTGGAGTCTGGCCGCCAAGTCAATGGTGAAAAGATATTAAACAGACTCTAAGAAGACATCATGAACCCTTCGGAGGAATGGAAGCCGCATGGCAAAAAAAACGTCGATAATAAAACAAAAAAAGGCAGCATTTCCCAAGCCGCGTGATATTCTTCGCATGAGCCGCCTGTGGGTTGGAATTGCCGGTTTTATCTTTTGCGTGGTCGTCATTTACATATCGGATTTTACAAACATCGGCTTGCCGCACAGATTTATTGTTGAACGGGCTCTTGTACATTCGGTAGTGGATTCCGCCCTTCATCCGGACCACTATCTGCAAACGATATACCTTGGTTCTCAAGTCGCGGAAATAGAGGTTCTTACCGGTCAGTTCGCCGGGCAGCGGCTGCAAATAATACATACGTTAACGCGCTTTTCCAACCTGCGGCTACAAGATGGAATGGAAGCTCTGATTTCGATCGTACCGGGCGCAGAGTATTTAGAGGCGCAAAACATAAGCATCTACGGCCCTTCCCGAGCTCCGGTGCTGATCGGATCAATTGTGATAATCATTGTAGGCATGTTGATTATGGGCAGGATGAAAGGCTTTTATGCGGCCTATACCTTAATATTCACCCTTATAATGGTCGTGTATTTTATGATAGCCGCAATAATTCGAGGAGAAAGCCCCGTAGTATTTGCCTTGCTCACGGCTATAATCACCACAAGCTTTACTCTATGCATGGTAGCCGGAATCAGCCGGCAGAGTCTTGCCGCTATCGGCGGCACATGGTCGGGCTTGGCCGCCGCCGGTTTGTTCAGCGTGGTGCTCGGCCGTCTCGCAAATGTTTCGGGTATGCACCTTGACCACTCCTGGCAGATGGTATATCAATCGCCGCCGGGAGTTTTTATACGTATCCCTGAATTGTTCTTTGCGGCCATTATCGTTGCGGCTTCCGGGGCGGTGGTGGATGCCGCTATGTCCATTTCTTCCGCTGTGTTTGAAATCAAGGAACAAAGCCCGGGTATTACGACAAAACGTTTATATGGAAGCGGTATGCGCATTGGCGGCGACATTTTGGGCGCTAACTCCGATACCTTAATTCTGGCCTTTGTGGGGGCTTCGCTTCCAACCTTGATACTGATTTCGATGTTCGGCTTCCCCTTTTTGCGCATTATAAACTCAGATATGGTGGCCGTTGAAATTATCCAGGGCGTTTCCGCAACCATGGGAATGCTTATCGGAATACCTGCCACAGCGCTTTTCTCGGCGATTTTGGCGACGCGTAACGATAAAAAGGTATAACGCACGGCATTTCACATAGCGATCCGAAAATATCTGTGATTTCACTTAAAACCGGTGACATCTCAGTATACATACATTAAACAAATACTAGGAGGAAAGTACACATGAATGCATTTAAACATCGCATGAGTCGAGTTCTTGCTCAACTGCTTGCCGTTGTCATGATTTTTAGCGTGACAACAACGACGTACGGTTACGTGCCGACCGCCGCGGAAGAGGTGCAGGTACAAACGGCGGTTACACCGGCCTCAGAAATAAGCAGTTCTGACTACGGCAGTATCAGCCATAACCCGGGAGACAATACCGATAATGAAATCGTCGTGCGCTCGGGATCGGGAATCTCTGCGCTTAGCACGGGAACCCGCATCGACCTGCTGACCTTTGCCGATCTTCACGGCCACGTAGACAGCCTGATGAACGATCTTGACCCGGGCGCGGCCAGACTTGTAGCCTATACCGAATGGATGCGCCGGCAAAACCCTAACCCGGACAATGTAATGATTCTCCCCGGCGGAGACGAATTCCACGGACATCCGCTTTCCAATTACTTAACCGGAGCGCCCACTGTCGCCATGATGAATTATCTGGGCGTAGAGCACATAGCTTTGGGGAACCACGAGTTCAGCTTCGGCGGCCCGCCCCCCTTCATGGACGATCTAGACGGAATATTCCTTTCGGCGGACTTGTACTACGCCGCAGGTACTCCAAATGCAGGAACACAGCCGTCGTTTGTGCAGCCGTATGCTGTAATTGAATTTGAAGACGGCGACATAAAGGTCGGTCTTATCGGCTTAATGACCTCGGGAATGGCTCACCTGGTAACAGGCGCGTTCATGTCAAGCTACGAGCTGCGCACACCAACCCTTGCCAATCCCGATCCTGCTTGGGTTAACCGCATTGATTATCTGATTGACAGACTGAGAGATCATTACGATGTTGACGCGGTTGTCGCTCTGACGCACATGTACACCAATGCGCTGAACCACGCGACCGCCCCCGGCGGCGAGACAGGGCGCTTGGCGGCCATGTTCGATTTTGACGCCATCATTGGCGGCCATACCCACCTGCGCCACAATTTTGTACAGCACGGAACACTTATCATGGAAGCCGGCTGGCACGGCCGCACCTTGGGCAGAATCTCACTGTACTTTGACGGAAACAACGACCTGGACGAAGTGACCGGCTGGCTAAGCCCGCTGGCTCCTGCCTTCCCTGCTGCGAATACGGAGTCTGTACGCGACTTCTTCCGACCTGCCGGCTATACTTTTGACGGGAATCCAATTCCGGCGGCTCAGCATCCTGGATTTGATTCGGTGCGCAATCATTTCGACGCCTTTTCCGCAATTATGCAAGGCTATATTGACGAAGGCGAACTGTACTTGGGCCGCAACATTGGAACACGCAGCATCTACAGCCAGACCCGCAACGACAGGAATGTCTGGGTAACAAGGCTTGTATCCGATTATGTTCAGCGAGCGGAAGCGCGCTCGGGCGGCTGGAGCGTACCGCACTGGAGCAGTGACGAAAGCTCTTGGGTATACGTATCCAACTTCGGTGGCTGGCGTAATGTGGGGCCGTTCACGTTTACCCCACAGACAGGCGTTACAATCCGCGAAATGTACTCCACCATGCCGTTTAACAACGCGATTCTGTTGTATGAGATGCTTGGTGAAGATCTGCTGGTATTGCTCAGTATGCAGGCCAGCGCCAACGCAAGCCTGTCTCCCCCGTGGTTTGGCTTGAACGGAGGACAGCCTCCGGTTATTGACGGCGCCTTTACCAGAGGGCAACAGATTGACGATTTGACTATTCAGATAGGAATCTCGAACAATAACGCGGATGGGTACAGAGAGGTTCCCGTCCTGCAATGGTATTTAACCGCGACAGGCGAGCCAATCCGCAATGACAACACGGTTTACCGCGTCATCGGCTCCAACTTCACACAAGGCGCCGCTTCCGCGCTTCTGCCGGGAGCTTCCCCGGTAGGCGGCGGAGATCGCTTCCCGATACCGGGTACAACGCATGGTGACGCGCGCGGCTTTACCTTCCTGGGTATGCCGATGTCTCTGATGAGCGACGGATCGCTCAGGCCATACAACGAGATGCCGCTCGACGCCACTACATGGGAAGGAGACGGCTTCCGCACCCTGCGCTCCGCCATGATCGCGCAGCAGGAGTGGCGCGGAGAAAATCCGGGCTATACTCAACGGCTTACCGTTTCCGCAACCGACGGCGGCACGGCTGCCATCACATCGCCGTTTGCGCCAGGCAATCGCAATACCAACGTCAACGTCGTGCCGCAGCATGTTGTGGTAACGGCAACCAGTGAAGGCAGCTATGAGTTTATAGGATGGTTCGACAACAATGTACTGGTCAGCGTAGACGAGGAATATAGCTTCGTTCAAAGGGGCGCGCTTACGCTGGAGGCCCGCTTTGAGCTTCCACAGTTAGCGGCCCCGGTAATTTCGATCGTTGGAAACAACCTGACTTGGGCTCTCATAAGCGATGCTATCGGCTACAGAGTTTATGTTTATTCGGGAGACGCGGTTGTTCCCACACCGCTTCCAAATAATATAACAGGAACTTCGGTAGACGTGAGCGCATTCGCTCTGGATAACGGTGTACACGCCTTCCGTGTCAGAGCCATAGCGGACGAGAGGTATGCAAGGGATTCCGTTCTTAGCAACGGCGTTTCCTTCATGCTGGGCTATCCGGGAGAAGGCGAGATATGGTTCGTGCCCGAAGACGACGAACTTCCCGAGCCCAAATTTGCAGACGAGGGAGCAACTGTGACCTTCTCGACGCAAATTATCTTCAATCCCGAAGAGGTTTCACCGCTGGCCACCGCAAGCGGAATAGGCTCTGCGCCGGCTGCTCCGACTGAAGATGACGATATGGATGAAGGACAGGACAATCAAGGTGAACCGGAAGAACCTGGCGAACCAAACGAACCAGACGAGCAGGAAGAACCCGGTGAACCCGGTTACGAACCATCTGAGCCGTCAGATCCTGATCTTGACGACGAAGAATTCAGGCACATCTTGTTCAACGAAGACGCGTTATACCTTATTATACAGGGGTACGACGAAGACGAGCCTGTGATAGAGGTTGCGTGGTTCAAAGACGGAATTGAGATTCCAGGAACCAGGGAGCTGCTTATCGGCGAACCCGCATACGAAATAGGCGAAAGCATATACAGAGTTCTGGCGGAGCTGACGCTTAACAACGTACAGCCCGGTGACAGCGGCGTGTATTCGCTTGGGGCGAGATTACCGGGATATGCTGATGAACCCTGGGAATATGCTCCAGGCTTCATGTCGTTTACACTTACCATCGGTGTAGACACATCACTCTTGCTGAGCAGCCTTGGCGTAACCGGGCATACGCTTAACCCGGCGTTTAACCCGCTGATTCTCAACTACACAGTAACAGTGCCCAACAATGTCGAATCCGTGACAGTTACAGCGATATCCGAGAACTTGAGAGCAAGCGTTATCGGAACCGGGTCACGCAACCTGGCGGTCGGCGAGAACAGGGTTGATGTAGTTGTCGAAATGGGGGAAGAAAGTCAGACTTATACCATCAGAATAACACGTCTTGCGACAGGAGCCACCCTTCCTCAAGCTCATGCTCCGACCCCGCCGACGGCCAGGCATGGACAACGTATAGCCAGCCCGCAGATGGGTCTGCGCTCGGCCGGGATCGTGATAGCCGACCTCAGAGCAAACGCGTCTAACGACATCACCGCCGAAAGTGTGCTGTCAGATATCCGCGCGGTTCTGCCGTCCGGGGTTACCGCGGCGTGGTCTCCCAACACACCGTTTGCGCTTGTGCCGGCTACAGACACAACCGAAGGCGTAATCACCGGCATAATTATAATCACCTACGGCCAAACCAGATCGGCGATAGTACTTAACATCACCATCCCCTCTCTTGAGGTTGATGATGTCGAAGAAAATATCGCCTCGTAAGCTGCGCCTTCCAAAAAACCGCGAGGATATTGTAGTCCACAAAAATTCCTAAGCGAACTTTCTATGCAGACATCAACTTTGACAAAACAGCAAGAGCAAAAATTATTAAGTAATGTAGACTCAAGCTATCGACAAATAACCCTTGATTGAGAGATCAAGGGTTATTCTTAATTTATCGTGAATCTTTAAATACGAGCTATGGGAATAGCTTGGCGATAACCACGCCCAAGAGAATGATGAAAACTTAGAGGATATTGCAAAAGTTATGATAGGGGAAGGTACTCGTATGGAGTGTAAGAAGTGCAAATCCGAAAAGATAGTAAATAATGTGTGTTTGTCAATAAAAAAGTGCAGTGAATATAAAGATAAAAGTACAGTACCTCCTGACAACAAATGGTATGTTGTAAGCCGTTCTTATTTATGAATAAACAGTGTGTCGGAAAAAGCGGTAGACGTTGTGGTAACGGTGGTAAACCGTGATGAGTTTA
>Ga0131853_10013739_pt1 | contig 14844 bp, 14 predicted proteins | sample TergutLab28metaG_FD_92764 | JGI IMG/M metagenome (GOLD analysis project Ga0131853, IMG submission 92764) | Labiotermes labralis P1 segment gut microbial communities from Petit-Saut dam, French Guiana - Lab288 P1 (version 2) (version 2) | ecosystem: Host-associated > Arthropoda: Insects >... | reverse complement strand
GTCGTCCGGGAGGGCCTGCGCCGCTACCGGGTTCCCGCGTTGGTGACGCTGGTCGCCGCGCTGGTGGCCTCGGCGGTCTCGCTCGTCGTCGCCGACGCCGACCCGCCGAGTGCCCTGGCGATGACGGCGGTGATGATCCTCGTCGGCGCCGCGGCGGTGGCCCTCGGCCGACTCTTCACGGTCGTCTTCGGCCCGGTCAACGGCACCTTCATCGCTCTGGGCGCGTTGATGATCCAGATCTTCGCGTTCGGCGCCGTGTACCCGATCGAGCAGATGCCCGCGCCGCTGCGCTGGCTGCACGCCCTCATGCCGCTGACGTGGGCGCGCAACGCGATGCGGATGGTTCTCGTCGGCTACTACGGCCCGCGCTTCTGGACTGCGGTGGCTGGACTGCTGGCGCTGATCGTCGTCGCGGTCGCGTTCACCATCTGGTGGCGGCGTCGTCAGGAGCCCCCGGCCGCCGCCCCGCCGCCGTTCGATGACCAGCCGACCATCGTGATGCAGCCGGTCGGCTGATCCGACCGAGGAGGCCGGGACCCGGGTGATCTCCCGGGTCCCGGCCTTCGTCGTTCCTAGGACGCGGCGCGCTCGGCGTCGTCGAGGGCGATCAACGGGTACACGCCGTTCTCGTCGTGGACCTCGCGGCCGGTCACCGGCGGATTGAACACGCACAGCATGCGCATCTCGGTGACCGGTTCGACGCGGTGCCGTTCGTGTCCGTCGAGCAGGTACATCGTGCCCGGGCGAAGCTGGTGGACCTCGCCGTTGTCGAGATCGGTGAGGATGCCGTCGCCCTCGACGAGCCACACCGCCTCGACATGGTTGGCGTAGTGGAATTCGTTGACCGACCCGGCGCGGATGGTGGTCTCGTGGAACGAGAATCCGACGCCGTCGCCGGCGAGGACGATGCGCTTGCTGCGCCAGTTGCCGTCCTCGCTGACGATGTCGCGGTCGGTGTCGGTGATCTCGTCGGTGGTGCGAACGATCATGAGAGTTCCTCTCGTCGCGGAAGCGGGGTCGGGGTGCGAGTGGTCAGGCGAGGACCTTGGCCGTCGCCTCGGCCAGGATGCTCAGCCCGTGGTCCAGTTCGGCGTCGGTCACGGTCAGCGGCGGCAGCAGCTTGACCACCTCGTCGGAGGGGCCGGCCGTCTCGGCGAGCAGGCCCTCGTCGAACGCCAGGCCGCACACCTTGACGGCGTTGCCGGGTTCGTCGAACACGAGGCCCTGCACCATGCCGCGGCCGCGGGTGCCGACGCCGTCGAACGTGTCGGCGAGATTGGTGAAGATCTGGCTGATCCGCTCGCCCTTCGCGAGCGTGGAGCGGTGCAGGGCGTCGTCGGACCAGTAGTGCTCGAGCGCCGCGGTGGCGGTGACGAACGCCGGATTGTTGCCGCGGAAGGTGCCGTTGTGCTCACCCGGCGCCCAGACGTCGAGTTCCGGCCTGAACAGCGTCAGTGCCATCGGCAGGCCGTACCCGCCGATCGACTTCGACAGCGTCACGATGTCGGGGGTGATCCCGGCGACCTCGAACGAGAAGAACGGACCCGTACGGCCGCAGCCCATCTGGACGTCGTCGACGATCAGCAGGATGTCGTGGCGCCTGCACAGTTCGGACAGCGCACGCAGCCATTCCGGGCGAGCCACGTTGACCCCGCCCTCGCCCTGCACCGTCTCCACGATCACGGCCGCCGGGCGGTTCAGGCCGCTGCCGGCGTCCTCGAGGACCCGTTCGAACCAGTGGAAGTCGTCGGTCGCGCCGTCGAAGTAGTTGTCGAACGGCATGGGCGTGGCGTGCACCAGCGGGACGCCCGCGCCGGCGCGTTTGCGGGCGTTGCCGGTGACCGAGAGCGCGCCCAGCGTCATGCCGTGAAATGCGTTGGTGAAGTTGATGATCGATTCGCGCCCGGTGACCTTACGAGCCAGCTTGAGGGCTGACTCGACGGCATTGGTGCCGGTGGGGCCGGGGAACTGCACCTTGTAGTCGAGCCCGCGCGGCTCGAGGATCGTGCGCTGGAAGCTTTGCAGGAACTCGCGTTTGGCCACGGTGGACATGTCCAGCCCGTGCGTGATCCCGTCCCCGACGAGGTAGTCGACCAGCGCGGACTTCAACACCGGGTTGTTGTGCCCGTAGTTGAGTGCGCCGGCACCGGCGAAGAAGTCCAGGTACTCGCGGCCGGACTCGTCCCGCATCCAGGCACCCGACGCCGTTTCGAAGACGGTCGGCCAGTTCCGGCAGTAACTGCGAACCCCGGACTCCAGGGATTCGAAGATACTGGTCTCGACAGTGGTCATGCGTGTCCTTCCTCAGGAAGCGGGCAGCGGCGAGATCGTGTAGAGATCCTCGGCAGCATGCCCGTCGGGAAAGTCGTTCGGGGCGAACAGCGTTCGTCGCGTGATGGTGCACCCGCGGCGTCCCGCCACGGAGGTGAACAGGGCGACGGACGCGGTGTTGTCCGGACTGATGGTGGTCTCCAGGTTCCAAACACCTTGCAGCGCAAGCCGGTCGAGGAGGGTGCTCAGCATTCTCCCGGCCAGTCCCTGGCCTCGTTGCTCGGCGTCGACCGCGACCTGCCACACGAACAGCGTGTCCGGGGCCTCGGGGCGGACGTATCCGGTCACGAATCCGACTGCTCGGTCGGAGGCGGTGGCGACGATCGAGGTGTCCTGAAAATCTCTGCACCACAGCAGGTATGAGTAACTCGAATTGAGGTCGAGTACCTGTGAATCCTTGGCGATCTCCCAGAGCCGGACTCCGTCTGAGATCTGGGGCTTACGTAACTCCACCGCGTCCGGCGCGGTGGTCGGGGTAGCTCTCGTTTGTGTTGGCGTCATTGTTGTTGCCGTTCTTCGTGACTCGAACGTAACAACCGCGTCGCCCGATTTCACGGATCGACGGAAACCGGGCAGACGAGACCCTGTAGCCGTGCAGGTGAGACGGTGAATGTGAGCCTGGTCACATCGTGTATCACTTGGGGGTGGCGAGAGCGAAGGGAAGGACAGAGGGTGCCCCTGCCCGCCGCAGGGTCCGGGCCGCCATGGTGAGGGTCCAGCCGGTGTCGGTAATCGCGTCCAGCAGCAGCACCGGGCGGTCGAAACCGGACAGCTCCGGCGCCTCCCACGCGTCGGCCAGGCCCGCGACCCGGTAGGCGGAGTTCGCTGCCGACACCGGGGGATGACCGGGCCGCTCGTGGAGAACACCCAGGTCCGACAGTCGTCCCACCTGCGCGAGACGGGTGGTGAGCGACCGCATCAGGACCGGACGGGTGGGGGAGTCCACGCACATCACCGCGCCCGGCCGCTCGGCCCAGTCCCACGCGGCGAGCACCTTGATGCAGGCGTCGACGATCGCGTCCGGCACCGGCGCGTCGGGTCCGTCGAGCAGGCCGCGCAGCCGCTGTCCCCAGCCCAGGTCGGACAATCGGCCCAGCACCCGGCCGGGCTCCGGCCCGTCGGTGATCTTGCCGGACAGGCTGATTCCCAGCTTCGCCATCCCCGTCGGCCACTGCTTGCGGGGCGGCAGGTCGATGCCGGGGCGCTCGAGTCGGCGGCGGGTGTCCGCGACGGTGTCGGCGGCGACGTCGGCGCTGTATTTGGGGCCCGCGCAGTTGTCGCACCGTCCGCAGCGGCTGTCGCCGTCGAGTCCGGGGTCGTCGAGTTGGCGGCGCAGGAACGTCATTCGGCACTCGGTGGTGCGCTCGTACTCGAGCATTGCCTGCTGTTCGGCCTGACGGGCGGCGTCGAGGCGGCCGTAGCGGTCTGCGTCGTACGTCCACGGCTGCCCCGTCGCCACCCACCCGCCGCGGACGCGTCGGACGGCGCCGTCGACGTCGAGGACCTTCAGCACCAGGTCGAGGCGCGTGCGGTTCAGTTCGACGAGAGGTTCGAGCGCCATGGTCGACTGCGGGCGTTCGGTGTCGAGGACGTCGATGACCTTGCGGACGATGTGCTCACGCGGGAACGACACCGACGCGAAGTAGCTCCAGATCTGCTGGTCCTCGTGGCCGGGGAGGAGCACCACCTCGGCGCTGTCGGTGGAGCGGCCGGCACGGCCCACCTGCTGGTAGTAGGAGATCGGCGACGACGGCGCGCCCAGGTGCACGACGAATCCGAGGTCGGGCTTGTCGAAGCCCATCCCGAGTGCGGACGTCGCGACGAGGGCCTTGACCCGGTTGTTCAGCAGATCGTTCTCGAGCACCTCGCGTTCGGCCGCGTCGGTCTGCCCGGTGTACGCCGCCACCTGGTGCCCGCGGTCGGCGAGCAGGCTCGCGAGGTCGCGGGCGGCGGAGACGGTCAGCGTGTAGATGATGCCGGAGCCGGGCAGGTCGTCGAGATGCTCGGCCAGCCACGCCGCGCGCTGGGTGGCCTCGGGGATTCGCACCACCGACATGCTCAGCGAGTCGCGCTCGAGGGTGCCGCGCAGCACCAGCGTCTCCGCACCGCCCACCCCCAGCTGGGTGGCGACGTCCGTCACGACACGGTCGTTGGCGGTCGCGGTGGTCGCGAGGACCGGGATGCCGTCGCCGAGATCCTCGACGAGGGTCCGGATACGCCGGTAGTCGGGGCGGAAGTCGTGCCCCCAGTCGGAGACGCAGTGCGCCTCGTCGACCACGACCAGGCCGGCGTCCGCCGCGAGGGACGGCAGCACCTGATCGCGGAAGTCGGGATTGTTGAGCCGTTCCGGGCTCACCAGCAGCACATCGAGCTCGCGGGCGGCCACGCGCTGGTGGATCTCGTCCCATTCGGTGACGTTGCCCGAGTTGATGGTCGCGGCCCGCACACCCGCGCGTTCGGCCGACGCGACCTGGTTACGCATCAGCGCCAGCAGCGGCGACACGATGACGGTGGGGCCGTGCCCGTGCGCCCGCAGCAGCTTCGCGGCGATGAAGTACACCGCGGACTTGCCCCAGCCGGTGCGCTGCACGACGAGCGCCCGGCGGCGGCCGACGACCAGCGCCTCGATCGCCGTCCACTGGTCCTCGCGCAACCGGGCGTCCGGCCCCGCGAGCTCGCGGAGCAACCGTTCGGCCTCGTCACGGAGATCTGCTGTGGTCGCGGTCGTCATGGGGTCCATCGTGCCCGAGGGCGCCGACAGGTCGGGCGGTGGTGGTCCGGGTCAGTCGGTGGAACGGGCCATGCCGAGAGGAGCCAACCGGATTTCGGTGTCAGGGCTGTTGCCGGGACAGCAGGGCGTCGATCTCGCTGCGTGTCGGCGAGGCGGCGCTCGCTCCGGATCGGGTCGCGGCGAGCGCGCCGGCCGCGCAGGCGAAGGTCAGTGCCTCGTGCGGGCCGCGGTTCCACGCCGACGCCAGGGCTCCCGTGAAGGCGTCGCCCGCGCCGGTGGTGTCGACGGCGTCGACGATGGGGGAGTCGACGGTGAGGCGGTCGCCGTCCGGTCCGCGGTAACGCGCCCCGGCGGCACCGAGCGTCGTGACGACGTGCGGGACCGCCGCGAGGGTGTCCTCGCCGAGTTGTCCTTCCTCGGTCTCGTTGACGATCAGGACGTCGATCGAATCCAGCAGTTCGGGCGGAAGTGGCTGTGCCGGTGACGGATTGAGCATCATCGTGGTGCCGGAGCGGGACGCGTGCCGGGCGGCGGAGGTCACCGTGTCGACGGGAATCTCCAACTGGCACAGCAGGACATCGGCGTCGGCGACCGCCCGGAGTTCGCCGTCGGTGAGGACGGTGACGCGGACATTGGCGCCGGGGACGACGATGATCGAGTTCTGTCCCTGCCCGTCGACCGTGATCGCCGCCACGCCACTGGGCCCGGACACTTCGCGTAGCCGCTCGGCGTCCACCTCGGCGTCGACGAGCGCTTGTCGCAGGTCCAACGCGAACGTGTCGTCGCCGACCGCGCCGACGAACACGACGTCGGCGCCGGCCTTCGCCGCGGCGATCGCCTGATTGGCGCCCTTGCCACCCGGAGTGGTGGTGAACGACGTCCCGAGGATCGTCTCTCCAGGCGCGGGCAGGCGCGGGGTGGAGGCCACCAGATCCATGTTGATGCTGCCGACGACGACAACGCTGTTCTCCGCCATGTGCCGAGGGTAGTCGCTGTGGCCGAATGTCACAGTGGGTCAGTCTGACTGAACGTGTGTGACATTCGGTCTCGAAGCGCGAGGCCGTTCAGAGCCGAGACGAGGCGCGCCCCAGCATCGCGTAGTAGCCGAAGCCCACCATCACGCCGAACACGGCCCCGACTGCGAGTGCGATCCGGCCTGCCTCGGTGAAGAAGAGCAGTACGACGACGAACCCGAGGAACGCCAGTGCGATCCAGTTGGTGTACGGCGCGCCGGGCAGTCGGTAGTCGGACGCGGGCAGCACCCCGCGGTTGACGAAACGGCGGTAGCGAAGGTGGCAGAGCAGGATGACGCCCCACACGAAGATGATGCCGATGGTCGACACCGACGTGATGTAGACGAACGCGCGGTTCGGCGAGAGCACGTTGACGATCACGCCGATCACCATCGCCGCCGCCGACGCCATGATGCCCGCGTACGGCACGTGGCGACTGCTGAGCTTGCCCAGCGCCGCCGGTGCCTCGCGGCGCAGGGACAGGCTGCGCAGCATTCGGCCCGTCGAATAGATGCCGGAGTTGCACGACGACAGTGCCGCGGTGAGCAGGACGAAGTTCATGATCGCGGCGGCGGCGGGGATGCCGATCTGCTCGAGGACCTCGACGAAGGGGCTCTTGCCGGCGTGGAAGTCCTGCCAGCTCGCGACCGACATGATCACGATCAGCGAACCGACGTAGAACAGCCCGATGCGGAACGGCAGCGTGTTGATCGCCTTGCGCAGCGTCTGCTTGGGGTTCTCGGCCTCACCGGCGGTGACGCCGACCAGTTCGACACCCACGTACGCGAACATCACCACCTGCAGGCTCATCAGGGCGCTGCCGAATCCGTTCGGGAACACACCGCCGTCGGCCCACAGGTTCGTCACGGTCGGGTTGGTCGCGTGGCCGAAACCGAGGGTCAGGACGCCGATGCCGATCAGGATCATGCCGAGGATGGCGGTGATCTTGATGGTCGAGAACCAGAACTCCGCCTCGCCGAACATCTTCACCGAGATGAGGTTCGCACTGAACAGCACGAGCAGCACGACCAGAGCGGTCAGCCAGGTCGGGACGCTGGGCCACCAGTACTGGATGTACTTGCCGGCCACGGTGATCTCCGCCATGCAGGTGGCCGCCCACACCGCCCAGTACGCCCAGCCGGTCGCGAAACCGAAGAACCGGCCCAGGAACTCCTCGGCATACTCGGCGAAGCTGCCGGAGACCGGCCGGTACGTCAATAGTTCGCCGAGCGCCCGCATGATGACGAAGATCGCCAGGCCGGCCGCCAGGTACGCGAGGATCAGCGACGGTCCGGCCTCCTCGATGGCCCCGCCCGCGCCGTAGAACAGACCGGTCCCGATCGCTCCACCGAGCGCGATCATCTGGACGGTGCGGGCGTTGAGCCCGCGACTGTATCCCTCGGAGGGGGCTTGATGGATCGTCTCGTGTCGCGACACTGACTTTTCCTTATGCAGACGGCGCGTGGGCAGAACGATTATGCGCCTCAGCCGATCGCTAATCTGTAGGCATGACTGCCGCGACGCACACCACACCGGCCGCCAGCGACCCCGGGGACACCCGTCAGGAGGTCCACGACGCCGCCCGTCGCGCACGCGTCGCGTCGCGCGTCCTGGCGCTGCTGACCACCGCGCAGAAGGACGCGGCCCTGCACGCGGCCGCGGACGCGGTCCTCGCCGCCACCGACGCGGTTCTGGCCGCTAACGCCGAGGACATCGAGGCGGCCCGCGCGAGCGGCACCGAGGAGTCCCTGCTCGACCGCCTGCGGCTGACGGCCGCGCGGGTCGAGGGCATCGCGTCCGGTCTGCGCCAGGTCGCCGGGCTCGCCGACCCGGTCGGCGAGATCATCCGCGGCTCGACGCTGCCGAACGGCCTCGAGATCCGTCAGATCCAGGTCCCGCTCGGCGTCGTCGGCATGGTGTACGAGGCGCGCCCCAACGTCACGGTCGACGCGTTCGGCCTCGCCCTCAAGTCCGGCAACGCCGCCCTGCTGCGCGGCTCCTCGTCGGCGGCGAAGTCGAACGCCGCCCTGGTGCAGGTGCTCCGCGCGTCGCTCGCCGCGCAGGGCCTGCCCGAGGACGCCGTCCAGCTGCTGCCCAGCGCGGACCGCTCCAGCGTCACCCACCTGATCCAGGCCCGCGGCCTGGTCGACGTCGTCATCCCGCGCGGTGGCGCCGGCCTGATCAACGCGGTCGTCCGGGACGCGACGGTCCCGACGATCGAGACCGGTGTCGGCAACTGCCACGTGTACGTTCACGCGGCCGCGGACCTCGAGATGGCCGAGAAGATCGTCATCAACGCCAAGACCCGCCGCCCCAGCGTGTGCAACACCGCCGAGACGCTGCTGGTCGACGCGGCGATCGCCGAGACCGCGGTCCCGAAGCTGGTGCAGGCGCTGCAGATGCAGAGCGTCACCGTGCACGGCGACCTGCCGGGCCTGGTTCCCGCCACCGAGCAGGACTGGTCGGAGGAGTACCTGACTCTCGACATCGCCCTCAAGGTGGTCGACGGAATGGACGCGGCCGTCGACCACATCGACCGCTACGGTACCGGTCACACCGAGGCGATCGTGACGTCCGATCTGTCCGCTGCGCGCGAGTTCACCGCGCGGGTCGACGCGGCCGCGGTTATGGTCAACGCCTCGACTGCGTTCACCGACGGTGAGCAGTTCGGGTTCGGTGCGGAGATCGGGATCTCCACGCAGAAGCTGCACGCCCGCGGCCCGATGGGCCTGGGCGAGCTCACCTCGACCAAGTGGACTGTCTGGGGAGACGGCCATACCCGACCGGCCTAGACGGCCCGAAAGGAGCGAGTGTGGACCGGGCCCTGCCGATCACACCGCCGCTGTTCGCGAGCGTCGACGACGTCGCCCTCCGTCTCGCCGAGACCGGATATCTCGCCGACAAGGCGACCGCGACCGCGGTGTTCCTCGCCGACCGGCTCGGTAAGCCGCTGCTCATCGAGGGTCCGGCCGGTGTCGGCAAGACCGAGTTGGCGCGCGCCGTCGCGCAGACGTCGGACGCCGAGCTGGTCCGCCTGCAGTGCTACGAGGGCGTCGACGAGTCCCGTGCGCTGTACGAGTGGAACCACGCGAAGCAGATCCTGCGCATCCAGACCGGGGCGAGCGGAGCGACGGGGAACGGACACGGAAGTGATCACAGCTGGGACGCGACCAAGCAGGACGTGTTCTCCGAGGAGTTCCTGCTCTCGCGCCCGCTGCTGACCGCGATCCGCCGCGAGGATCCGACGGTGCTGCTGGTCGACGAGGTCGACAAGGCCGACGTCGAGATCGAGGGCCTGCTGCTCGAGGTGCTCAGCGACTTCGCCGTCACGATCCCCGAGCTCGGCACCATCACCGCCACCCGCAAGCCGTTCGCGGTGCTCACCTCGAATGCGACCCGGGAGCTGTCGGAGGCGCTCAAGCGGCGCTGCCTGTTCCTGCACCTCGACTTCCCGGACGCCGAGCTCGAGCGGCGGATCCTCGCGAGCCGGGTGCCGGAGCTGCCGGAGGCGGTCGCCGAACAGCTCGTCCGCACCGTGAACGTGCTCCGCGGGATGCAGCTCAAGAAGGTGCCGTCGGTGTCGGAGACCATCGACTGGGGTCGCACGCTGCTCGCGCTGGGGCTCGACACGCTCGACGACGACGCGGTCCGCGCCACGATGGGTGTGGTGCTCAAGCATCGGGCCGATCAGCAGCGCGCCGCCGCCGAGCTGCGCCTGAACTGAGAGGACCCAGCCGATGGTCAGCTCGCCCGCGCGCCGTCCTGGTGGTCCGCCCGCGCCGCACGGAATCCCCGGCCATCTGGTCGACTTCGTCGACGCGCTGCGCCGGCGCGGTATCTCCGTCGGCCCGTCCGAGACCGTCGATGCCGGTCAGGTGATGTCCGTCCTCGACCTGCTCGACCGGGAGGCGCTGCGCGAGGGGCTGGCGTGCGCGCTGCTGCGCCGTCCCACCCACCGAGCGACGTTCGACGCGCTGTTCGACCTGTGGTTCCCGGCGGGCATCGGCATCCGCAGCGCCGACCCCGACGACGAGCGTTCGCTGCCGCGCACTCCCGACGGCGAGATCGACTTCGAGGCGCTGCAGGAGATACTCGCCGAACTGCTCGCCGACGACTCGCCGGAGGCGCTGGAACAGCTCGAGGCGATCGTCGCGCTGATGGTCGAGGACATCGGCCGGTACGACTCGGCGAACGGGCCGTCGTTCTCGGCGTACCAGGCGCTGCGCAACGTGGCTCCGGACAAGCTGCTCGAGAAGATCCTGTCCGGGCTGCTCGGCAACCAGCCGCGCGAGGACAAGTCCGGCGGCGACTACGTGTCGGAGGTTGCCAAGCGCGCCGCCGTGCAGCGGGTGATGGACTTCCGGAAGATGGTCGAGTCCGAGACACGGCGTCGGTCGGCCGAGCAGGTGGGCCGCGAGCGGGTCGCAGGCTACGGGGTGCCCAAGCTCGCGGAGGAGGTCGACTTCCTGCGGGCGTCCGACTCCGAACTCGTGGCTCTCCGGCGCAGCGTCACCCCGCTGGCCCGACTGCTCGCGAGCCGGCTGGCGGTGCGTCGCAGCCGGTCCCGCGCCGGCGCGATCGACCTGCGCCGGACGCTGCGCAAGTCCATGTCCACCGGCGGCGTGCCGATCGACCTGGTGCAGCGCAAGCCGCGGCCAGCGCGCCCCGAACTGGTGCTGCTGTGCGACGTCTCCGGCTCGGTGGCCGGGTTCTCCCACTTCACCCTGCTGCTGGTGCACGCGCTGCGGGAGCAGTTCTCGCGGGTCCGGGTGTTCGCGTTCATCGACACCACCGACGAGGTGACCCGGTTCTTCGAGACCGGATCGGACCTCGGGGTGGCGATGTCGCGGATGATCCGCGAGGCCGAGCTGATCACATACGACGGGCATTCGGACTACGGGCACGCCCTGGGCGTGTTCGCCGAGCGGTACGCACACAGTCTCACCAGCCGCAGTTCGCTGCTCGTCCTCGGCGACGGACGCAACAACTACCGCGACCCGGGTCTGGCGGCGCTCGAGCACCTGGTTTCGGTGGCCAAGCATGCGCACTGGCTCAATCCCGAGCCGCGCGGCCAGTGGGGGACGGGCGACTCGGCCGCGCTCGTCTACAACGAGGTCATCGACATGCACGAGTGCCGATCCGCCCAGCAGCTCGCCGCCGTGGTGTCCGGTTTGCTGCCTGTGTGAACGGGCGCGCCGACGCAGCCCGTAAGCTGGACTCTCGTGCAGCAGCGGACAGCGATCACCCCGCGGCGCCGCCTGGGCGTCATGGGTGGCACCTTCGACCCGATCCACCACGGTCACCTGGTGGCGGCCAGTGAGGTCGCGGATCGGTTCGGCCTCGACGAGGTGATCTTCGTCCCCACCGGTCAGCCCTGGCAGAAGGACGACCGCGCGGTCAGCCCCGCCGAGGACCGCTACCTGATGACGGTGATCGCCACCGCGTCGAACCCCCGGTTCTCGGTCAGCCGCGTCGACATCGACCGCGGCAAGGTCACCTACACGGTGGACACGCTGCGTGACCTGCGCACACAGCACCCCGATGCGGAGCTGTACTTCATCACCGGCGCCGACGCGCTCGAGAGCATCCTGTCGTGGCAGGACTGGGAGGAGCTGTTCGCGCTGGCGAAGTTCGTCGGCGTCTCCCGTCCCGGATACGAGTTGCACACCGAGCACCTCGCGTCCCACCTCGAACGCCTGCCACTGGACGCGGTCACATTGATCGAGATCCCGGCGCTGGCGATCTCCTCGACCGAGTGCCGGCTGCGGGCCGCCGAGCACCGGCCGGTCTGGTACCTCGTGCCGGACGGCGTGGTGCAGTACATCAGCAAGCGCAACCTGTACCGGCCCCTCGGGGCGGAGCGGCTCGACGGCGCGGTGACCATGTCCGAGCCCGTACCGGCGCGACAGGCGCCCATCGAACCTTCACAATCGTCGACAACAGCAGAACCGGGAGAACACTGAGTGAGCGCATCGAACGAGGCCATCGCCATGGCACGCACCGCCGCACTGGCGGCCGACGAGAAGTTGGCCTCCGACGTGGTGGTGTTGGACGTCTCGGAGCAGCTCGTGATCACGGACTGCTTCGTCATCGCGTCCGCACCCAACGAGCGTCAGGTCAACGCGATCGTCGAGAACATCGAGGACCGCTTGCGCGAGACCGGGCACAAGCCGGTGCGCCGCGAGGGCACCCGTGAGGGACGTTGGGCGCTGCTCGACTACGTCGACATCGTCGTCCACGTCCAGCACACCGACGAGCGCAACTTCTACGCGCTCGACCGGCTGTGGAAGGACTGCCCCGAGATCCCCGTGGAGGGCATCGAGCCGCGGCAGCTGCCGATCGGCTCCGACTCGGTCGACGAGGCGGGGGAGCCGGAGCTGTGACGGCGGCCGCGGGCCTGCCCGCGGTCCGGCGCCTGATCCTGCTGCGGCACGGTCAGACCGAGTACAACGCGACCGACCGGATGCAGGGGCAGCTCGACACCGACCTGTCCGATCTGGGGCGCGCGCAGGCGAAGACGGTCGCGCAGGCCCTCGCCGACAAGCGCCCGTTCGCGATCGTCTCGTCCGATCTGCGCCGCGCGCACGACACCGCGCTCGCGCTCGGCGACCACGTCGGGCTGCCGGTCGAGACCGACAGCCGGCTCCGCGAGACGCACCTCGGGGAGTGGCAGGGGCTCACCCACGGCGATGTGGACGAGCTCTCGCCCGGCGCCCGGGTCCGGTGGCGGACCGACGCCACGTGGGCGCCGCCGGCCGGGGAGAGCCGCATCGACGTCGCCGCGCGCAGCCTGCCGGTGGTGCAGGAACTGCTCGCACGACACGAGAACTGGGGATCGGACCCGCTGGTGCTGGTCGCACACGGCGGACTCATCGCCGCGCTCACCGCGCGGCTGCTCGACCTGCCGGCGGATCGGTGGCCGGTGCTCGGAGGACTCGGAAACACCAGCTGGGTGCAGCTCAGCGGTCATGGGGAGGGAACAGAGCCGGTATGGCGATTGGATGTGTGGAACGCGTCGTCGAGCGTGGCCAGTGACGTCCTCTGACGGCGGTGCCGTCAATGATGCTGACGGCACCGCCGTCGGGACGTCGTCCGACACCGAGCAGCCCGTTCTGCTGGTGATCGCGGATTCGCTGGCCTACTACGGGCCCAAGGGCGGCCTGCCCGCGGACCATCCGCGGATCTGGCCCAGCCTGGTGGCGAAAGAACTGGGCTGGCGAGTCGAGTTGGTCGCGCGCATCGGCTGGACCAGCCGGGACGCGTGGTGGGCCATCACCCAGGACCCGCGGGTGTGGGCCGCGGTGCCACAGGCCGGTGCGGTGGTGTTCGCGGTCGGTGGCATGGACTCGCTGCCGTCGCCGCTGCCGACGGCGCTGCGTGAGCAGCTGCGGTACATCCGCCCGCCGGCGCTGCGGCGCGTCGTCCGCTCCGGCTACCAGTGGCTGCAGCCGAGGCTGTCGAAGCTGGGGCGTCCGGTGGCGCTGCCGCCGAAGCTGTCGGTCGAATACCTCGAGAGCTGCCGGGACGCGCTCGCCGCGATCCGGCCGGATCTGCCCGTGATCGGCACCTATCCGTCGGTGCACCGCTGCGACGCGTACGCGCGCGTGCACACCGGCCGTGCGCCGGCCGTGCGGGCGCTCGAGGCATGGTCGACCGAGAAGGCCGTTCCGATGGTCGATCTCGCTGCCGCGGTGCGCGAGAACGTCTTCTCCGATCGCGCCAACCCGGACGGCATCCACTGGGGCTGGGATGCGCATGAGGAGGTCGCGGCGGCGATGATCGACGCGATCAAGAATGTCCGTCGCGCTGCAGCCCCCGCCGCGAGCGAAATAGGGTAGGGGCGTGCCTGTCGTCGTCGTCACCGACTCCTCGGCCTGCCTGTCGCCCGAACTGGTCGACCGGCTCGACATCCGGGTCGTCCCGCTGCACCTGCTCCACGACGGGCACGACTACTGCGACGGTGTCGACGAGATCCCGACAGGCCTGTCCGGTGTGACGACGTCGGGGGCGTCGCCCGGCGAACTCGGCGACGCCTACGCGGCGGCGCTGGCCGACAGCGGCGGTGACGGGGTGGTCGCCGTGCACATCTCGCGGCAGTTGTCGGGGACGTGGGAAGCCGCGCGACAGGCGGCGCGAGCGCTGGGGGAGAAGGTCCGCGTCGTGGACTCGGCGTCCACCGGTATGGGGCTCGGTTACCCTGCGCTGGCCGCGGCCCGGGTCGCGCGTGCCGGCGGCCGACTCGAGGCCGTCTACCAGAAGGCCGTCGAGGTGGCCGCCCGCGGACGCACGCTCGTGGTCGTCGACCGCTTGGACCATCTGAGGCGCGGCGGACGGATCGGCACCGCCGCGGCCCTGCTCGGGACCGCCCTGGCGATGAAGCCGGTGTTGCACGTGGTCGACGGCAAGCTGGTGCTCCGGGAGAAGACACGGACGTCGACGAAGGCGCTCGCCAAGCTGGTCGACGCGGCCGTCGAGCAGGCCGGCTCCGAACCGGCCGCCGTCGCCGTGCAGCACTTGGACGCGCCGGAGCGTGCGGAAGAGGTTGCGGCGCAACTGAAGGAACGAATCCCTACAGTCACCGAGACGATCGTCACCGGGATCGGAACTGTGCTCGGCGTGCACGTCGGTCCGGGCGCGGTCGGTGTCGTGGTGTGCCCCGGCGGGGCCGACGCTGGGGATTCGTCCGAGGATCCGCCCGGGGATTCATCCACAGCCTCCGATTGATCCACAGACTTTCTGTTTGCCGCGGTTGCGGGGGATCCGTCGTCG
>Ga0131853_10013738_pt1 | contig 14844 bp, 13 predicted proteins | sample TergutLab28metaG_FD_92764 | JGI IMG/M metagenome (GOLD analysis project Ga0131853, IMG submission 92764) | Labiotermes labralis P1 segment gut microbial communities from Petit-Saut dam, French Guiana - Lab288 P1 (version 2) (version 2) | ecosystem: Host-associated > Arthropoda: Insects >... | reverse complement strand
ATACTTACTTACTCCATGGTGCAGAGTCCTTCTTGAGCAGCTAACTGGTTTGCAGCTAGTCAAGAAATTCCCCACATTTCACGGAACCCGAAGGTTCATTACCGCACTCACAAGCGTCCGCCAACTGTCTCTATTCTGGGCAAGCCCAATCCAGTCCATATACCCACATCCCACCTCCTGGAGATCCGTCCTAATATTATCCACCCATCTACGCCTAGGTCACCCCAGTGGTCTCTTTCCCCCCCCGGCTTCCCCACCAAGACATATTTATCTATCTAATTTATGGTCTTTGTGTATGGAGTCGTATTATAAGACCTGGAACGTAACAGGCAAGTAACTTGTTGTGTCAGACGGCATTATCTGTACCGATGTGAACGAACGTGGCAAGAAACCTTCTCGAGCTTACTTTCTGGGCACCCCAGCACCCTGATCAACAATCCCAACCTATGTTCGTCTCCTAACGTCAGATACCAAGTTTCACGCCCATATACAGTTGTGCGTATTTTAAACTTCGCATTTTGGGACACCAAGCGGGAAGACAAAAGGTGCACAACGAGCGCAGTACATATCATACAGCATGCAAAGCATTACAGATGTCCCTACAGCTGGTCAGCTCCCAGACCAGTGTGTCCACAGAATGGCACATTTTTATCGCAACCAAAGCGGCCCGCCTTTGCATCACTCACTGAACTTCAATCCTCGTAATGACTGGCGAGATCCAACTGACAAACGCGTTGTTGCCAATTTCAACACCCTGGAAGCGTTTACGGATTTGTTTTTACATTAAGCGCACGTCTGTCTGTCGGTCTGTGGACAATACCCGACGTTAACAGTCGCACGATATGTGAACCAGTGTCACAGTGCTCAGAAAATTCACATAACGAATTCTCACACAAAGTTCACCGCAGTTCCTACACTAAATGCTCCACAAGTCTATCAATAAGTTCACTGTTCGAATCCCGGACGGGTGCTGCTCGTCTACCCTTGAAATCTTCCCCGGTTACGCAAGCTCTGTTCCTGTCGGCTACCTCTTGCTTATTGGCCCGGTTGGTTACATCAAGTACATTCAGAACTTCCTTCATGCTGGCCAACACCTTCCTCGAACCTCCGACCATCTCTGCTTGTGTTTCTCAGCAGTCTCCACTGCTATTGCTAACCGCATTGCTTCCTCCAAATGTACTAGGGCACCTGAAGTTGGATCTGCTTGCTGTCGCACTACTTACTCTGCGCCCGTGGATACATACGGCTAACATACACTCCGTGTCCTCATTAATAATCCTCTGTACCTCAAGTTGAACCTTCCAAACTGTACGCCGGCACAATTTCCTACACCGTCCACCTAATTCTTCTGCACTTTCATCTCTCCCCTGGTCAGCATCCTGCAATCTCCTATAAGAGTATCGGTCCGGCAGCTTATCACTAAACCCGTCCATCACTGCTTGTCTCAAGCTCTAGTAACAGCACCCGTACCCGCTCACATGAACACTGAAGTGCCAGACGCTGTAATTCGCCTTTGAAATCGAACCATTATCCTCGTTCGTTCAACCACTACCCTTCGACAATATTTCTGTCTAGGAAGGCAATTCGTGCAGCCTTTCCCTTTGACTCACCCGTCCATTCCCGAATTCCTGCCAGCTGCGAGACGTCCGTAGCGTGTCCCCTGGGTACACTGGCGGACTCACGTATCCGAGGGTCATTAAGCTGCACGCGAATTACTCAATCTGTAATTGAAGGGTCTCAATCTCTGCGACTTCAGACGTCTCTCTCTCATCTCTACTTCAAACCGTACCAAATAATGTTACCAAGGTGCTCACCCAATAAGATACCGGGAAGGGGGTTATGCGTCGTCTGATCCACTTATTACGCTTTTCCACTACCACGGCACCAATAATTCCCCACAAAACAATATTTATCAATGTTAACAAATACCAATTAAAACTCTACTACATTTGAGCTAAATCCTAGCCTCTGCCTAACAAGAACCCTTCCAAACAAAATTCGTAACTCATACCAAGTTCCTAGATCATTAAAGGTTTAGTTAACCCCAAATACTAACGGGGTTTCATCATCATCATCATCATCATCATCGTCTTCATCAACACCAACAACAAAAAAATATGCCATGGGCCGACAAGCTGTTAGAACTGCTTGTGCGGAACAAACAGCATGAAATATCCCAGTTGTGTGTGTGTTTTTTTTTTCTTTTTTCTTCGACTGAAGTTTTACTTGAAGTACACTGTAAATAACACTGATCGTTAGAGCAACTTGGGTTCAGTTTAGTCAACGCTACTGGAACTTCTCCGGAAGCGTAATAGTTAAAAATCGTAAACAAGATATAATTAAAAACCCCAGCTAAAAAGAATCTAAGACTGTACGGAACGCAGCAGCATAAACCAGGTTTGATGAAGAATGTTCACGATCAAAACCAAAGCAATGTAGATAATAATCTAACCAGTGTACGACGAGAAGCTAACAGACATTTCGGGGGGGGGAGGGGGGGGAGGAAGAATATCCGAAAGCTGGAATTAACTTGAAACTAACAGTAAGATCAAAAATATCAGACTTGTACTGGGGCATCAGTGACTTTAAAACGAGTTACCAGGCTAGAATTAATGTGGTAAAGGATAAGAGGGGTGATCTGACTACAGACAGTTACGGTATTTTGGCTAGGTGCAGGAAACTTTTCTCTCGGCTACTGAATATACGTTGAGTTAATGATGTTATGCAGACAGATATACACACCGCAGAGCCATTAGGGTCTGAGCCTAGTGCCTTTGAGGATGAGATGGCTAATGAAAAGCTAAAAAGACACAAATTACCAGGCACTGACCAAATCCCAGCAGAGGGGGTAAAACAATTCGCTCAGCGATCCGTAATTTGTTAATTTTACTTAGAATAAGCAGGAATTGCCTGAGAACTGTAAGGAGTCCATCACTAAACTTATTTGTAAGAAGGGTGACTAAAAAAAAATACTGTAGTTAATTATACAAGCATATCAATGTCAGCTACATGCAAACTTTTATCCAACATCCTGCTGTCAAGGTTAACTCCACTTGCAGAGGTAAATATTGGGGATCATTAGAGAGGATTTCGACGCAACATATACTATCATGTACTTTAAATTCGTCAAATACTTGAGCAAAATGGAAACGCAACGGAGCGGTGCATCAGCTATTACTTCAAGAAAAACTATGATTCAGTTAAGAGGGAAGTCAGGAGAATATTCTCGTTGAGGTTGATATCCCCATGAAACTGAAGATTAATAAAAATGTGTCTGACTGAAACCTACACCAGAGTCCGAGTAGGCAAACACTCGTCTGACATGTTTCATAATAAGAATGGTTTGAAGCAAGGAAATGCTGTATCGCCATTCCTTTTCAGCGTTGCTTAAGAGTAAGCCATTCGGACGGCTTGAAATTAAATGGTACACATCAACTTTTGGTTTGTGCTGAAGACAATATATTGGGCGGCTGCGTACATACAATAAAGGAAAACGTAAAAGCTTTAGTAGCTGCTAGTAAGATTGGCCTAGAAGTAAATACTGATAAACTAAGTACAGGGTCATCTCTAGACAAGAATGCAGGAAAAATCACAATAAAGAGACTTGGTAATAACTCTTTTGAAAGGGTTAGCAGTTCAATACTTGGGAACAATCTTAAAGAATTAAAATTTTATTCAGGTAGAAATTAAGGTATGCAGATCTATAATTCTGGCTGTTGTTTTGTATGGGTGTGAAACTTGGTCGCCAACATTGACGGACAAGCGTAGGGTAAGGGTGTTCGAGAGTAGGGTGCTGAGGAGAATATTTCGGCCTAAGAGGGATGAGGTAACAGGGGTTGGAGAAAACTGCATAATGAGGAGCTTAATGATCTGTACTCTTCACCAATTATTATTCGAGTGTTCATATCGAGAAGAATGAGATGGGCGAGGCATGTAGCGGGTATGGGGGAGAAGAGACGTGCATACAGGGTTTTGGTGGGGAAACCTGAGGGAAAAAGACAACTTGGAAGGCCCAGGCGTAGATGGGAGTCTAATATTAAGGAAGTGGAATATGGGGGTGACTGGATCCAGCTGGCTCAGGATGGGGACAGGTGGAGGGCACTTGTGAATGCGGTAACGAACCCTCGGTTTCCATAAAATGCGGGCACTGTCTTGATTAGCTGAAAACCGGTTAGCTTCTAAAGAAGGACTGCTCCATAAAGTAATTAATTAAAGTATAGGTAAATTAGTAATGTTTAGGGCAGTAGTGACTACGCTACACCATGTATTTCTTTGAAATCACTCTCGATTTAGTAAGTTTATTAAATTTACTTTATTAAAATTTGGGGAGTGCGTATAGAGGCCAAAGCAATCAGTATTGAGCAGGCTGGCTAGCCCATCGGGAGGCGCCGGGTTATGCGCCGCCGCCGAACCCTCCACCCCCCAGCGCAATCAGCACAGGAGTCGTGACCCACCCGCCTCACACTTCGCGCAAGCTTATTAAAAGGATAAAAAGCCTTCTACCAGCCCCACAAACAATTCCGACCAGGGCTCGCGCACCTCCAAACTAGAACAAACTAATTTTAAGAATTCTACTGAATATTCCCACACGCGCTGCTAGTGGGGAGAAAACCTTATCTAAATTTTAAACCAACTAAAACCACCAAAGCCAATAAATAAGCACAGACGATCGTCACTAGCAACAATTTCAATCAGCATGCAATAGCAAAAGCCTTAAATTAAAAAAAAAAAAAATTCATGGCAGATTTTCTGAAAGGAAGGGCAGGAAAGATTTGTTTACAAATATTTTATCATTAACCTCGACATCGATCAACATCATTATTATATTATATTTATTTTGTTTAACCCTTTAAAGACGAAGCGCAGAATACATCAAAAGAAAGGACAGACATTTCTGCAACCCCCCCCCCCCCAAAATGTTACTTTTGTAATTTACATTCCGTCCAGAAAGTGGAATATCGTATTTAAAACTCTGTTTGTGGGTGATTTTGAAACTAACTGCAAGGGGCAGTACCAATACTGCTGAAGCAATAAAATCATTTTACACCAACAACAATACTGATCTTCAAGAAGTGGCGATGTGTACGAGCATATGTTATGCTGGGAAAGGACGATATGTGACGGCAATTGTTGGACGAGAAACAGAGCATCTGTCTGAGCAACAATGCGTTGTCCACAGAGAAGACCTGGGATTAGACGATGCATGGGAAAACGTGTCAGTCATGGTGGATGTAGCGACGCTGTTAAACAGTATATACAACGATCCTAGTAAATAACCAACTTGACGCACAATTTTTCATGTATGCTTATTTCTATTCTCTACATGTTTCGGGCAGCCATGTGCCTATCATTGGAAGCACTAGATGTTGAGTTGCAGCATATGGTTTTCTGCACCCAGTTTGTACATGAGTGGTAGTCCTCTCAGGACCATATGATGCAACTTAACATCGAGTGCTCCTGATGATGGGCATATGCGCCCGAAACATGTCGAGCTAAAGAAACTTCAATAAATTAAATTGTTGCATGAAGCTGGCATTTCGCTTTAACTCATATCCACCTTTCGCTACGTACTCAGCCATCGTCAGGGCCATATAAATAGTACAAGGAATAATTACAAGAGCCAAGCACCATTTCATGAAAACGTGCGAACCCACGCGTTTGTACACCTGACACCCCATCCCCCCAAAAATGGCTAAAATATTTTAACACAAGAAAATAAACAGAATAAAATAAATGTAATTAACTAAAAAACACTGTTGTGGTGGGAGACTTACAGGTATTCAATCGTCTGAACACTCAATGGGGCGAACACAAAAAAAAAAACGTTTCGATCGGTTTATGCCAACCTTCTTCGTCGTAACGGATGTACTTCGCTTAGCCAACCATGCATTTTATATTCAAAAGCTCGGGAATAATTAAGATACTCTCCGAAAAAGACTAAATACTTGGCAGCACAATTAGATTTAACGTCACGACAAAGCTCTTTTCACGCACCACTACCACTAACGAGTGTGAAATGGTGAAATACGTCAGCCCAAACAATTACGCAAAGCCAAAACAATCCTAGCGGGTTCGTTTACGTCGTGAATATTCTCCCAATACTGTACAGAACGAAGAACGGAACACGTACAGGTCAGAAAAAATCTCCTGCTTCCCAAGTTCTGCTCCAAACCCGTTGCAATCTGATGCGTATTTCGCGAGCTGAGCGCAGAGTCCATCTCGAGATGCGCGCAGCATCGCTGTCATGTCATGTCTTCATACAGAATGTCGATTGTTCTTGGCCGATTTCACCCAAAATTTGAATGTATCAAAATTCGATGTAGAAGACGCCAATATAAAATTTCATGGAGTGTGATGCTGTTGCCAATTTTTAATTAATTCGTTCAGACAGACAGACAGGATTTTTAACAGACGCTACGCACTGATGCACAAATGCCTACTAAGTTTTTTTTTTTTTAAATTACAGACCAAACTGGCCTGACTTTTGAGACTTGTATTGCTTTGTCTATTAAACGAACACGATGTGTCCAGGTTTAAATGAAAAATACACAATTACAATACCTACGATTGCAAATCTGTGGCCTGTTGAAGAGCTTTTACCGTAGGAGTGAGGAGGCAGGATGGAAGAGGGATAGGCGGGAAGCACTGAGCACGCGGCAATGTGAAAGAAGACGTCTGTCCTTTTTTCCCCAAACACGTACTGGGAGCTCAAATGGAAACCGAATCCAGACTCACGGCCAGCTTCATACCCCAAATTTCCTACCACATTTTTAACACTTCCTCCTCCTCCTACGTTTCCACAAAGAAAATCTATATAAAACTATACCGCATACTCACGAACTGTACCTTACACTGTGCTGCACGTGTTAGAAACGGCGGGTTAAACTGGACCGTGTGTTTAATATGACGCCATGCACCGCACACGCAACGGTAAAACTGGCGGTGTGCCACTCACGCAGCTGCCGTTAAACCTGCCGCGCAGGATGGGCAACGTCTATACAAGAACCTCTTAACACTACTAAATAAGCAGTTCACCGGGTGTCAAAAATGTCTAAAAACTGAAGGATATGATTTCCAACACGTACTCTGTAACATGTAGTTAAGTCACATCATATGACGAAATACGAGGTCGTTGCTTGCCGTACGTCTGTTAGGTTTTCAATACAACTCCCTGTATAATGCCTCCTGGCTGGCCGGCCGGCCATGCCCAGGATCGGCAATTCTGAGCACCCACCATCAAATACAATCCACACAAAAGGAACACTCTTCTGTGGCCCTTTTCCTTCTGTATCGATTATCAATATGTTTGGCCGAAACATGTAGTACAAAATAAGAAGTCAGGCAATGTACGTATAACGTAACACTGAAGCGCGTCCTTGCAACCACTGTTGCAATGAAAAAGATGTATTATATATCCCGAGCGTGTAACTGAAGCCTGCCCCTCTCGACAATATTTTTCTCCATTATCCCATAAACGGCACGATTTAAAAAAAAAAGTCAACACAAAACGTGCGTTTCGATTTTCTCTACAACTTTTGTCTCAAACATCTCATTCTAAAAAGAACTGAACTCAAGACATCATTATATGTGTATAGAGAACTTCATGTATCCATTTTCCTTACCAGATTTCAATTGAACTTGAAATTTCTCGACAGATTTTCGAAAAACTTCAAAAGTATACAATTTAATGAAAATCCGTCCAGTAGGAACCGCGCTGTTCCATGCGGGCAGACGGACGGACACACATGAAGCTGTATCGTTTTTCGCAATTTCGCGAACGCGCCTAAAAACGCGCAGTGTTTGTGTATTTGTGTGGACTGCATTTGCTAGTGGCTGACCAACACGACGTGATGCTGTTGCCCAATTTCTGCTCACAACACCGACTACTGTACCACTACTGTGGCCTCTTAACTACGCCGGCGCTGATTGTATTTTTTGTGGGAGGGTTTCCTTCGACGGATTGTAGCTAACCGGGCAGGTCATGGGGATTTTTCCTTTGACGGAGTGCTGGCCTTTTCCTTTCGCGGAGTGTAACTAACCAGCCAGGCCTGTAGGATTTTCCTTTGACGGAGTGTGAGCTAACCGGCCAGGGCCGTGGTGGATTTTCCTTTGACGGAGTGTGGGCTAACCAGCCAGGACTTTGGTATTTTCCTTTGACGGAGTGCAGCTAAATGGCCAGGGCCGTGGGGGTTTTCCTTCGATGGTGTGTAGCTAACCGGCCTGGCCTGTGAGGGGGTTTTCCTTCGGTGGAATGTAACTAGATCAGGGCCGTGGGCGAATTTTCCTTTGACGGAGTGTAGCTAACTGGCCAGAACCGTTGGGGATTTTCCTTTGGCAGGGTGTAGCTAACCGGCCAGCACTATGGGGTATTTTCCTTTGACGGCATGTTGCTAGCCGGCTGTTGGGATTTTCCCTTTGGCAGGGTGTAGCCAACTGTCATGGACTATGGAGGGGGGGGGGTTCCTTTGAGCGAATGTAGCTAACCGGCCAGGACCGGATTGAAACGTGTCGTGGCCCCTCCTCTAACTCTGCTCTATGGTGTACAGTAATATATACAATTAACAAAAACATAAAACAAAACTATCGTTACTTTGTATTTATTTTAATCGTTTATAAACACCTGTAATTTTCTAGTCAGGCTCGAACCTCTAAAGCTTACACACAAATCCGGCCCTACAACGAACGTTTCACACGATGTCGACACACTATTACAAACCAGTGCGTTTCAATTCTGTTGACCAATTCACAACCCATTCACCACCAACGGAATCCCGTTTCGAATGTGATGTTCACAAGCCCGACGTGACCAAATGCACAAAGAAATACGAGGGCATTTTGAATTTGCGTTCTATTAGTGCCGCTCCAACTGAATCCAATTTACTTAAATTGGACAAAAAAAATCTGAACTCATTGTTGTCATGTCTAACGAACTGGACCACAGAAACGTGCGGCTACCCATAATCGTCTGGAAGAATCAAATCTTCCATCACTCCCGAGATACTACCATTACGTTAAAGAAAGACGTGACGTTCATGTTTGCATTCTCTCTTTGCCACTGACCTTTGGATGCTGTCGAAGTTTTCCGCACCTGCACAGGTTGTGGTGCCTAACGCAGGTAACTTGCGGGACGGCATCGACACCCACTACGGTATTTGTAGTACTTCCTGTTGCACATCTGCACGACTGACAATGTCTTCCCCTTCCTCGCCCACAAAATCCGTTCGAAGGCTGCGGGGGTGAAGAATTTCTTTCGTAACATTGTGGGCGGTGTGTCCGCCTGCGATTGCGCATGCCACACATTATTACCAGAGTACAACCAAGAACCACGGAAACACGACCGGCGCACACACACACAACTTCCTTCTAACAACTCTACCCACTTTACGACGGCTCCAACACCAATCACGAAGGGTAGAAACTCATCACACACACAAATGTTGAAGGTCAGATTCCAACATTCCTCACTTCTCGAGCGCTTACGAAAGAATGATTCATACCAACTCTAAGCTTATCACCTACTCTAAAGCTTATCAGATGAACCATGGAAGTCACTTCTTGCTATTTCCCGTGACGGAAATACGTAGAACGAGCATAAAAGGGATTTAGTACTGGGACGCACGCGCACTTAGGCGCGAATCAACACCAACACCAACACGCAGAAAATAACGCTAACAGCAAAGGTACGTGGCCACGTTAGTAACAACGGTCAGGAAACAACCTGTCACACACCTTTACCACTGCACTAGAACTGACGCCTTACCGGCTCTGCCTTGCATCACATCCACCACCGTCTAACGCAGGACCTGCTATGTCCCTACCAGGAACTACGACACACACAAGAGGCGATATCATGGGTGTGGGGGAGTGAAGGATTAGGTGGGGAGGGGGAAGAAACTGCGCAACAATATATAGGCTACGCGTGACCTAATGTTTGACCGAGACACCCCAAACACAAGCTATGGCTGTCCAACGAATTACTTACCGATTATACCGCCAACCTTAGGGGACAATGTGGCGTTCCGATCACAGTACTGTTCTTACACACCCGCTCAGTGCACACACACACACACACACGTTTGTCTGCGAACGTCAATGGTGTTTTGGGGGCATTCACCATGCCCAGAATTCCATGGAAATTGTAAACGATTCACCGTTTCGGAATGCATTCCGAATCGCTACAGGCGGGCGGACATACAGCATAGAACACGATACGGAAATGCCGTAAAACGTACACTGGACGCTTCTCAGACGGTGACAGGCGGGCGGACATACAGCATAGAACAAGATACGAAAATGCCGTAAAACGTACACTGGACCCTTCTCAGACGGTGACAGGCGGGCGGACATACAGCATAGAACAAGATACGGAAATGCCGTAAAACGTACACTGGACCCTTCTCAGACGGTGACATAACTTGGCTTATTAGACTTGGGTGGGGGGCAAAAGCGACCTTGGGTATCAGGAATTTCATGTTTTCTGCACCGTGCAAGAGTCCTTATTGAGAAGTTAACCGGTACCTCAGCCAGTCAAGAAATTCTCCGCATTTTATGGAGCCCGAAAGTTCACTACCGCGTTTACAAGTGCCCGCCACCTGTCCCACCCTTGCGCCAGATCGATATAGTCCATACCCTCACATCCCAAACACGAAGATATCGTAAAAAATAAAAATATTACTTTAACATTGGTGCATTTTGTTGTTTTATATTACACGGGTATTTGTTTTTGGCGCGACAGCCCCCAGTGAGCCAGGATCTCCTCACCCACGAGGTTTCTAGATCACAAACGACGACACACCACAGTCGGTAGAACTCCTGTGGGCGAAGCTCGTCGCAGAGACCTCAACCTGACAACACTCACAACCGACAGACGTCCATTCGCCGGTAGGATTCGAACCCACAAATTCAGCAGGCGAGCGGACGCAGACCTACGCCATAGACCGCGCGCCCATACAGGCAACGGCATCATTCAGTATTTGTTTTTGGCGCGAGAGACGCCGGTAGGCCAGGGCCTCCTAATTCGCGAGGTTTCTAGATCACACGCAATAACGCACCACAGTCGGTTGGACTCTTCTGGACGAGTGATCAGCTCTTGTAAGGGTGTTAGGGACTAATTTGCGAAGGCGTCAAGTAAGGGAGAGGGGGAAGATTCGTTTTAACCGGTCCTTAATACACATACACCCCTCACCCCACTCTCACTCAGTTTTTTATTCGCCCCTTACTTACTTACTCCATGGTTCAGAGTCCTTGACAAGCTAACTGGTTTGCAGCTAGTCAAGAAATTCTCCGCATTTCACGGAACCAGAAGGTTCATTACCGCACTCACGAGCGTCCGCCACATGTCCCGATCCTGGGCCAGCCCAATCCAGTCCACCTCCTGGAGATCCGTCCTAATATTATCAACCCATCTACGCCTAGGTCTCCCCAGTGGTCTCTTTCCCTCCGGTTTCCCCACAACACCCTATACACCCCCCTCTCCTCACTCATACGCGCCACATGCACAGCCCATCTCATTCTTCTCGATTTTATTACCTGCACAATATTGGGTGAGAAGTACAAGTCATTTAGCTCTTCGTTATGCAATCTCCTACATTCCCCCGTTACCTCCTCCCTCCTGGATCCCCTAACCAAAAAAAATTCTTCAACATAAAACAATATGGGAGGAGGGTCATTTGGTAACACCTTGTTCCCCCCAAGTTTCGCGTATGGATGGTCATACCATTTAATGCACTATAGTCAGGCTTTTTGTTGTTACGCGACTGTAAAAATATACGAAACCTTATTTACTGTTAAAAGAGTCTGTTACTGCATTTCTTTAAGTAGCTTATTTGACGTTCATAGGACCGTGCCTCGTTATATTAGTTCTATAGTAAAACCAGCTATATGCACCATTGTATCAAATTCATTTTATTTTGGAATGGCACTCTACATGTTTCGGACGGTCTTTGCGTCCATCATCAGGAGTTCAAGACTGTACATACAGCAACAGGCATTTGTCAAACAGATACTGCTGTCTGCTTCCTCAAGCAGACAGCGGTATCTGTTTGACAAATGCCTGTTGCTGTATGTACAGTCTTGAACTCCTGATGATGGACGCAAAGACCGTCCGAAATTGAGTGTCATTCCAAAATAAAATGAATTTGATACAATGGAGCATATAGTGGGTTTTACTATAGAAATTTAAATAGCTTCCTTGATACGCACACAGTTATTTCGTCTATGCTAAATATATCTGCAATACATACACTCAAATCGTCACCCTATCTCAACATTGTGTAACCGCTAACAATACTTCGCGCAAAAATTTGTAAGTATATTCAGATTCTATCTACACGCCAAACTCCTTGGCATAATAAATACCAAACCTTACGACTGCATGAGTCTGTTTTCCTTAATTACACATCGTGTAAACAGCATGAGGAAAATAGATTGATATCGATTACTACCGTTACCATTATCGATTACTATCGACATACACAGTAACGCTCGTATGAAAAGTAGTAGTCACAAAAGTACATGCGTCCGCTTGACAAAGAGTGCCTGTGCAAAACTTGAATTTTCTCCACAGATTTTAGTGCAACTCGCCGATATAAACACACGGATGTCCGGTCAGGGGAAGACCAGTTCTTCCACGAGGCTGGACGGACAGACAAGACGAAGCCGTAATTAAGAGCTGCCTTCGCATGCCTGAAGAGAACCTGTCCGTCACGTATGAACTTGAGTATATTTGTGGACGGATGTTCAGAAAATTTAATAACTTAACATTATACAAAAAATGTATCTCCGGCCGTTTCAACTGTGGTTAATAACGGGGTGAAGTGAAAGGAATAGAAGTGTGGTGAAAATCGTCTAAAAGTGCAGCGAAGTGAAGTGAGGTGAAGTGTTGTGATGTGAGGTGAAATGGAGCGGTAGGAAATTGAAATTGGGTTAAGCCAAATGAGAGGGTAGTGAAGTGTAGTTGGGTGAAGTTTAAATGGGAAGAAGTGAAGTGTTGACATGTGTAGTGGGGTGAAGTGTAGTGAGGTAGTAACAGGGTGTCTATCATTATTAGAAGATATAGAGAGCACACGAAGTTTGCTTCTTATATGGCTGTTACGTTTATAACATTCTTTCATATTCTTGGTTCTGTTTTGTATCATTTTATATATGGTTGTATGTTTTGTATGCTTCTGTTTTGTAAATTATGTATCCTTTTCGTCATATTTATGTATTCTTATCGTTATGTACGTTCAGTTCTGGGCATTCTGTTTCATTGTATTGTTCTGTGTATTGTTTGTGTGTAAACGTGTACTGTACTACTGCTACCGGGTGTCAACCCAATTGCAATTAACAAATATATCATATATCGTATCACATCGGACAACAGCTAGCGTCGTACACGAAGCCCCAATACGCCTGCCCCTTTCCACTCTCATCGTCAGAGTAGACTAACATGTTCCGAGCGGCGTTTTCAAATTCAGACACTGCGAACGTGCCTGTAAAAGCAGGCAGGTCGACACTATATCAGTAGCGTAGCCCATAATTTTCATTATAGTTGTATGTTAGGATTGCTGGCGTCAGTTACGGAAGGTTCATGGCCATGCGTTGTAAGTTAATCTGTCAACGTATATTCGGGACCTTTGGTGACACGTGGGAGGGGTGAGATTTAAATGAGAAAACGTTAGCAGCGGACAAAGGACGCTAGCAGTCTAGTGCGAATTCAGTCACGTACGAGTGTGGCAAAGTGGGAGTACAGAGAAGTGACTGTGTCAGTTTCATAGAAATGATCTAGTTGTTTTACTGGATATAGCGCTCCATTGTTTTATATCAAGAATAAACTGAGTAAATAAAACAAGTAAAAAAAAAATAAAACTATGTATGATTCGCCGAAACACACCCGTTTCCCGAAAGAGGATCACCTGACAGACAGAGCGTGTCGGGACAACAAAGTTACGCAGGGCGATCGTGTAGAGAAGGGTCACAGGCACCTAACGAGCCGCCACATTTACGGGAGCGCAAAATATGCTTAGAATACAAGTGCAGAAGTATGGAATAAGGCACGCAATACTCTTCTCTGACGCACTCTGTTACACAGGAAAAAGGGCTTGTGATATTTCGGGTACTAACAGTACCCGCTATGACCCCGCGCATTCTGGCATGTGGTCATATATTCCGATAAACATATGCCAACATTCCTCCGAAACGTGGAAAATATCTACCAGACTAAACGGTGTTCAGGAAAGAATACCTTAATAGCATTTAGACCACCGAAAATAAGTCCGTTTTATTCTTTACATGAGTGAAGACTACTCTGACATACACACATACATGCACTATGCTGCTACTAGGGACTCGCTACAATCCGGAGGGTCCCGGGTTCGATTCCGGAAGGGATCACTGGGATTTTTCATACACTTAATCCTCCAGCCGCACTATGGCCCTGAGGTCGACTCAGCATCTAACAGAAATGAGTACCAGAAATATTTCCTGGAAGATAATGAAGACAGGTGCATAGGGCTGTCAACCTTACCACCTTCATGTGCCGACTGTCCGGAAATCTGGAAGCCTTAAACTCCTGGAACCCTTACGGCCTGTTCAGGCTGTAACGGGATTACTACTACTACTTAACTTAGTTACTTTCCCGGTGGTGACGAGATTTTCCGCCTGTCCAGACTGGCCCTAGGGCCCACCCAGCCTCCTCTACAATGGGTACGGGGTCTTTCTCGGGGGTAAAGTGCGGCCGGGGCGTGCTGCTGACCGCTCACCCCCTTCGAGTGCCGCGGTCATGGAAGAGTAGAGCTATACCTCTACCCAACCTCTGGGCCACACCGGGCCTGTAACGGGATCACTTTACCTTTTACTCGCTGT
>Ga0131853_10013737_pt1 | contig 14845 bp, 9 predicted proteins | sample TergutLab28metaG_FD_92764 | JGI IMG/M metagenome (GOLD analysis project Ga0131853, IMG submission 92764) | Labiotermes labralis P1 segment gut microbial communities from Petit-Saut dam, French Guiana - Lab288 P1 (version 2) (version 2) | ecosystem: Host-associated > Arthropoda: Insects >... | reverse complement strand
TATATGATGTGTGGTAAAAACTTCTATGTGTTTCGGCCTTTTTGTGCTATCTTTAGGGAGGCATTTAACAAAGAAAAATATGTTAGTGGCTAGTTATAACATAGATTTGCAACAATACAGTTACAATACAGACTATTAAAATGGTTAAATTTAGGAAATATAGATGTGTTGTATTTTCCATAAGACAACATGTAAACTGAGTAATGTTCTCATATGAATATGGATAAAATGATTACTATTTGAATTTCGTAGCTTTGTTTCATACTTCTGAAATTACATCACAGGCTGCATTGCAAATGTAGAGTGGTCACATTTTGCTCATTGTTGTGTTAGATGTTGTCATTGTACACAGAATATAGTTCATTGTCATCCGAAGCAAAGTCCAAGCAAGTGGCTGGAAGTGCATTACAGATTGAGATTCATGTCTTCTGGCATATGATGCCAGATGGATTGGTAAGGAGTTACTGATGTTCTGGATGAATTTTCTGCCCACTATCTTCAGTGTAATCCAACTTAACTTGGAGGTACCATACTCCTCTGAAACATTGAGAGTGACAAGGCATCACATTTCAGATGTGACTGAATATTTATCAGCACTACTGTTAGAACTTCAAATATTGCATTATATAAAATTATTTAAAACGTAAGTTGAAGTTTATTTTTTTGTCACATACACATTTTTCATCCAATAAGGAAATTTTTAGAAGTTGCATGAAATGTAGTTTATGTGTCTTATGAAGTTGGATGACAGACTAACAGCACTAGGATAAACTGTCTCCCACAACAGTTGTCATTAAAAATATATTAAATGATTGAGAAGGTGAATCAATCCATTATGCATTCACTGTATATACACATACACAGGAGAATTTGTTTGTCACTTGACTGTCATAAAATTAGATGCTGTAATGTGTCTATACTGTCCCTCCCTATTTTATTATAGAGCAAATCACAGATTTATTTGTTGATAAATTCGGTAAATCCAAGTTTGTAGAATTTTCTGTCAAATTTTTCTCTAATTTATCCCATGGGAATTTGAAGTGACACTGCTGTTGTGTGTTTTGGTAGAATCGTCAGTCATACAATTCTTTTTAACTTAAATATAATATTAATGGATACCTCTTATATGATGTATTGATATTGTAGCTGTTTTTACAGGAAGGTACACACAAACGAATCCTGAGCCCTCAGAGTGAGATTCACGAGACAGTGCGGCTTCAAGAAGGTGCCACTTACCAGTTCTGGGTCACAGCATCAACCAAAATTGGGGAGGGAGAGAGCACAAGAGTTGTCACCATTGCTCCTTCCAATAAGGGTAAGTACAGTTGTCCTTGAGTGGTGAATATGGATTGTACAGTTGTCTTAACGTAAAGATTAAGGTTCTGATAGCACTGAATGTTTAGATAAGGGTCTTAGAGTATTTGAGTGTGGTAGGCAGGTACAAAGCTACTACATTAAGGAACAGTTTATTCTCGTGCAAGATTTGAGGTTCTTAGTCAGTTAATATTCAAGTTGTTAGCTGCTGGAAAGTGACACATTGTAGTTCAATAGACGGTACCAGTTATTTGAAGGAATCTGCTGCAGGTTTCTCTAAATTGTTGGTACCTGTCTACTGAAATACATGGTATCACTTTCCAGAATATTATGGTCTTAACATTTTCCTGATGTTATGGATGGAAGGTAGCTTCCAGTAAGCAATCTTAGACAGGGAACTGGACTTGAGGCTAATGACACTGCACTGTCACAGGGTTTTATGTTGCAAGACTTCCACAAAGATTCAGAATTGGATGGATTCACTGAAATGATTAGGCAACATTTAAAGACAGTAGAATTATTATGCTGCATGTTAGGGTGACAGAATATAGGAAGTAATGATAGAGAAGATGGAGAGATAAGGAATGTACCTAGGATTTTGGTAAGTTAATGTTTTTATAAATGTTGCTGTAAATAGAGTGAAAGTCCATTATAGAGAGAATTTATAACAGTGCAAAGAATTTTCAAAATAGCAAATACCTATTCTAGCAAATTTTCATGTGTAAATATAAATATTGCTTCCAGAATAAAATGAATGTTTTTATGGATATCATTATAAATAGTGACAAAGTAAATATTAGTGTCAAAATGACATAACAGGTAAGTTAATCATGTTGGTATATTATGACTCAACATTTCACTAGAGAAATACTGTAGTTTTAATAACAGTGTGAATTTTAATGTGGTATATTTCAAATAAGCCATCTTAATTTTTTGTCATGCCCTCTATATCAATAAACAAATGTGGCAGCTGTAAGGATGTATTGTTGCTTTGATTTTGCTGTATATGTACACATGAGTGCTGCCAATTGACACATTTGCCAATTATGCTTTTAAATTTTAGAGCCTTCCAGTTTCACCCTTGTTGCAGTGTTTTTCTTTGCAAACCTCAATTATTTCCAACCTTGTATCAATCCAGTGCTTTGTGTTTTCTAGTACTTAACATGGTTTCTGAACACTACTGACTTGCACACAAAGTCATATTGCATAATAGCTATCATACATACAACATGACTACTTGTTAATGCCCTGTGACTAGCATTGGCAACATTGTTGTGTAGTCCCATGAGAAACTGCAGCTTTAGAAATGGTGGTGGTGTAAAGAAGGATGAAGCATCACTCTTTATCCCTCCCCTAGCTTCTCAACCTGTTTCTATGGTTATGCTATGCCATCCTCTGCTTATGCTGCAGTTTTGGATGTTTCCATATTTCTCTTCCTTTAACAACACCAGATACAGGCAACAGACTTTCACACTTGTCTCCTCAAGACTGTGGCCTGAAGTTTGTAATGGTATATCATCTTCCTTTTCCAATTAAGAAAAGAAAACATTTATTTAAGAAGGAATTTATGCATGTATGAATATGATATGAGAAGAAAATGTGATTTCCATGTTCTAAGGTGTACTACATTGTTCTTTGAGAGGAGTGTGATAAATGTTGGAATTAGGATGTACAACAAGATACCAACTGAAATAAAGCAGTTCGAAAGTTTTAGGGATTTTAAACAAAGATTAAAATTGTTTTTACTGGATCATTTTTATTCATTATATGAGTTTTTTTCTGTTTAAAGAAGACATTAGAATCAGTAAGTAATAACACAAATACAATAAGATGAAAATAGGATTGTAAAACTTACTATTGTGTAATTAGATTAGTTTATTTGGGTAAATAATCACATATGTCTAATTTAATGATGATTCTTATAGGTTTTGTTGACTGGAACTTGTGTAATTCTTTGTAATGGTTTGTGAATCTGTTTTTTTATTCTATCTAATGCTTTGATTGACTTGTCCAGGTTTTACACATATGGCAAACAGATGATAAATAAATGATAAATTTAACCTTCAGAAATGGACTGCAAACATTGTGAGACTGGACCCACAGCAGTTAAAGCTAGATGAAAAATTTCAAATTACTCAGAATAACTTTGAAGTAAACAGACAGGCACTCACTGTTCCTGAATAACTTCACTCTACATAACATATGCAAGATGACAGTTTTTATTAAATTCTCAATACAACAGACTTCTTATTGTAAGTTATACTTCTTTAATAATGGACTTGCACTCTGTGTACAGGAAGAGGGTGAGATGGTATTAAATTAGATCTTAGGAATGAGAGATGGATGAAACTGGCTTCCCAGTGGAAGGATATGGTATTAATACTGCTGAATGTTTGGCTTTTAAGCCCAGAGTCAGTCACGTGGATCTTATGGCAACAGGTTGTGAGGATGGGAGTTGAATGGAACTCACTCAGGTCATGTCCAATGGCAAGCTTTGGTATTAGTATGTAAAGCATACCATCCTGCACATACCACCTGTTTCCCTGAAGATGAACTCACAAAGTTCGAATCATGTAGGAGACATCAGAAATTAAATATTAATTTAGAAAAATTGTGCATTTCGTTGGTTTGTGTTGTATAATTGGTAGTTTACTTATTTTTTAATTAAAGGAATAATGTTTTGTTAAAAATAATCAAGGAATTTATTTAATTGGTGATGTGTTTATTTCATACAGCTGTTAGAATATCTAATTAATAAACTTCCTATATCCATGAATCAAGTGACAGTTTAATTAAGGTAAAAATAAACAATTCGTTGTTACATATGCTACTGGTATGTAACAGTACCTATTTAAAATCAGTTCTGAAATATAAATTTTTAAATATGAATACCTGTCACCCTCACACTATATATTTATGTGAGGATGTGAGCATCGGTGGTTATTTTTCGAAGATAAAAGTAGTCCACAAACACAAGATTTTGGGAGAAAACATGCTAACCTTTTAGTTGGCAGTGGCATTTATATATGCCACTTGGTTTCAAATTAAAGAACTTTGTTTTGCCCAAAAATATCCAGTTGGTTGTACGAATAAACCATGCTAATTTTCTTGAATGTTCATGAGCCAGATTAATTTGTAATAGATGTGATTTGTGCTTTCTGTCAGGCAGGAGCTAAACATTTTCATATTATCAACATCACCTTACCCTTTAAAGGGTTTAATTACAAAAGAGACTGGTTCAGTTCCCAGCAGAGATATATTGTTAGTTATGAAAATGAGCTGCTCCAGATTATACAGCTGGGGTTTAGTTCTCACTGTCTTGAGGCAATATAAAAGAATTCCTATAGGTTGACATCCTCCACATCTCCCTTGAGCTGTTATAGGTTCCATTATGTTTTCCTTATTCCATTCCATTTGTCTAGCCATTTTATTTACACAAATACTGAGTCATAACCTGCTTCAGCTTCCATCACATTTCCTGTATACCTGTCCATTTGTGTAGCTGACCAGTTCCCAACTTTTTACATATGTGACCCTAAAGTAACAAATGGTATGTAACTTGCAACCCTACCATGGATACGGCAATAGCCAGTGATATTTACTATAAATGAATTAATACTAATGCCTTTTCTTGAACGCTACATAACATTGCCACTTATTCAAAAAATATTAAATTTTTAATGTTAATTGTCACATCTGTTATTTTTGGGGTAATATTAAATACACAATACATGAAAGAAACAAATCTTTATTTAAATAACTCATACATGTGCTAGTTGAACAAATCATGTGCTTCTAAATAAAAACTTGTGAAATACTGAACTTCTGAAATGTCACATAAAATGAACAGAACAATAATGCCAATAATTTAGCAACTGAAAAATTTAATATATGTGTTATTTATTTTAAATAAAGCTTATTACATTACCAACATTGAAGTTAATGCAACAATTAAAATGAAATAAATTTGTAATGTACTCGATATAAGACCCTCTTGAGACCCTATGTCAGACCCCTGACCTGAGGTTGGGAACCACTGGTCTAAGCATTTTATTTACACAAATACAGATATTCATATCCTTTGCTGGTAACAAGCATTCTGGGCTAATTGATATGTACCAGAGGATACTGGAGGGAAATACAGTTGTAAGCAGAAATAAGAAGCCTTGCTTACACACCATCATCACTGTCAACCATAAGACATCTCTGTGGCCTCCGTATAGTGTCATTTGGCTGTTTTGTTATTACATCCAGATTGGCATGTTCAATTCGTAAGGCACTATGAGCTCTTTCCCTAGGATTTAATCTAGCAGCCAAGCATGCATCTTATGCATCTTTTCTAGGTCTGAGGTTAATAATGCATGTGGCTGTATCTCCATGCCCCTACATGGTGTATATAAAGAATTGTATAGTTTGTAGAAAACTTATGTATTTTCATAACTGCCATTAATTCTTCTGTTGTTGCAGTTCCAGCAAGAATTGTTTCTTTCAGCAGAGAAATTGTCACCCCATGGAAGAAGGACATTACTCTCCCATGCATAAAAGTTGGCATTCCTGTGCCACAGGCCATATGGCGTCTGCAAGACAGAATAATGGAAACCAATGGAAGGAAACAGGTATGTGTGATTGCACATCACAGCCATCTTCCTTTAAAGTGCTTGGTACATGTGAATATATGTGGTGATTATGAGGCTTGATATTTAAGTTTTGCAATGTCCACACAAATGGCACTTCAAGTAGCAAGTGAGCAATAACTGAGCAATTGTTAATTACATCTTCCTACACACAGCACATCTATGCATGCCATAGGGCCTTTACCCATTGATCAGAACCACCAAGATTAGATATTCATATACATACAACCACATTATGAAGTATGGCATATCAATGAATTGAACTAAGAATATTTTAACATTGTACTAGACATAGTATGCAGATAATTGTATTATAGATGCTTTTTTAATATGTTTTATATGCTTAACATTGTACATGCAAGAGCGATGTGGTGATATATATTCCTTTATACTGTATATACATCTCCCTGATGATGGCGATTTATCTTTCAAATATGTAGGAGGATACAAGGTCATGTATAGCTTGTAATTCTATTACATGAAAATGTTAGTATATTTAAATGACTATAAGTAACTGTTTGCTGTGCTTTGTCTGTGGTTGCATCTTGGGTTTTGCTGCAACAAATATGGCAGCAGTAGCACAGCAGTGGCAGTGAATATGTAAGCTTTTTTCATCCCATTGGAAAAACGAGTGATAAATGTTTGGAGCAATGAATTAACATAAAGTTTTGTACATAGTTAGGCAAAAGCACAAGTGAAACTCTGCATATGTTAACAGAAGCTTATGATGCTGATGATAACGAAAAATTTGAGTATTATTGGGTAGCATGTAAGGTTAAAAGAGGGTCAGGCAGACATGAAAGATGACAGAGGAACATATTTCCAACATCTCACCAGACAGATGAGAATATGGAAGAGTGTGAAAACTGGTTCACATGATGGTAGAGGAATTAAGTGTGTACACATAGAAGCTTGAAGGCATATTTTGACTGAAGATTTTGGAGTGATAAACGTTTAAACAAATTTGATGACAAGAGATGGCAGCAGCAGCTTGATGTCTGTTCTAACCAACTTTTGCAAGTAGAGGTATCACAGATGATGAATCATGGTGCTTTCAGTACAATCCAGAAATGAAATGTCAAAGCAAGCAGTGTAAAGCTTCTGTGGCTCCAAACCAGAGAAGGCACACATGCCAGGAAGCCCAGTGAAGACAATGTTGATGCTTTCTTGATCAAAAGGGCATTGTTCATAGACTGTCTGCAAAATGTGAAACAGTAAATTAGCATTACGGAAATATTGGCAGAATAATGTGAGGCTGTTGGTTGTAGAAGACTGGGTACTTTGACCTGACGCTTGGATCTTGCTTCATGACAGTGTCCACGTTCATTACATGGTCATTCTTGAGGAGGTTTAAGCCAACCAATAAAAAACAAAATTTTTACCATCCACCATATTTGTCAGATTGACCCCATACAACTTTTGGCTGTTTGAAAACTGAAGACTGGTTTGAAGGGCCACAAATTTTCAGACTTTGTTGGCAGTCAGTGACATGTGGCAACCCGCACTTTTTAAGAAAAGTGTGATGAATGTGGGGATTAAATTATGCAAGAGTGTACCAAGTAGAATTTTAAAAATTGGAAAGTTTTAAAGTGTTTAAAGAAAAATTAAAAAATGTTCTACTGTATCATTCTTGTTAAACATTCAATGAGTTTTTTTAGTTTTGATTAAATTTAACAAAATGGCAAGAGAAAAATCTGGCAATTAATTTTAGGCTGTTGGTTTAAAATAATTGGATGATATCTTGCTGTAAAGTATGGAATTGTATTTTTGGCCACTTCTATATATTTATTCAAAGCAGTTTATTATGTTGTATGGTTAAATGTTTTATTATATTTAGTGAACTTTGTGATTGTAGAATTTATACTTTGAAACATGATTGTAATCTTACTCTCAACATACATACTGATTTGACTTGTCCAAGTGTTACATATGTAGCCATATGGGTATTTAATAGATAAATTAAAATTACAAATCACAAATCCTGAAGATCATTCCAGAAAAGAGGTTACAGCAATGATTTGAACAGCAAGCACACTTAATGCTGAAGTGTTCTGCTGTGTCAGGAGATTAACTTGAAGGTGACATGAAATGTTAGTGTATAACTAATTAAGTACAGCTCTTATATGGGCACTCCAAAAACTTAATTGTCACACCTTATGATTTGGCATGGAGAATGCAAATAGTATAATAATGAATGCAGAAACTGTACTGCAGGCCAGCAAAGATCTTGACCTGGAACAAAGTATTAACAGAATTAAATATAAGTGAAAATAATGTACAATGAACAGCATGTATGTAAAAATTAAGTGGAAAATGTTTCGAAATTTACGTATGTGGGAACAACACAAACACAGAACTGAGAGACTCTTGTCTGAGGCAATGACTGTCAGTGGGATGTAAGGGTGTGCACTTTTCATGGATGGGTACCAGCAATTATGAGGAGCTACTGTCTCCTTCTTGTGCCCTCAGAATTGTAGCAGCATGTGTCTGCAAAACATTGTTCAGTATCTCTGCAACTCATCATTCTAACAGAATCTTTATCTCTGTTTTACAGATAAACAAAGATGGCTCCTTCCTGATAAAGGACATTCAGCATAGTGATGAAGGCAACTACTCATGTAGTATCGAAAATGTGTATGGCAGTGATGAGATAGTTTACAGTGTCAGAGTGCTAGGTATGTCATTTTGACTACTGCAAATACTGTTACTTTGTGTGTACCACACAGATATCTCCAGTTATACTCTGCAGCTGTTGGTCTAATATTGACTGTTGCAAGCGCTGTTACTTCATGTGTATCACACAGACGTCTACAGTTACAGTGTTTTGTAACACACAGATATACTCTGCAGCTGTTTATCTCATATTGACTGCTGCCAGCACTGTTAGTGTGTGTGACACAGTCATATCCATTTGCACTGTTTATAACACACAGATGTACCCTGCAGCTGGTGATCTGACTGTTGCAAGCACTGTTACTTCGTGTGTATCACACAATCACTCTAGTTATCTTACATTAGCCCTTATGAGGGGTACTGTATGTTTACATAATTCAAATGCCACAGGAAGAGATACACAGTTTCGTGTAGAGTATTTGTGATACTGTTATGAAAAGAAAATAACGCATCATGCTGCATTTATTCATAAACTAGCTGTAAGATGACACAGAATCATAAAATAAATAACAAGCAATACATTTGTAGATTCAGAACTTTAAATATGTTAAGTTATTTATTATTTGACATGGCATGCAGTAAAATGTTTTCATGGCAAACAGTACAGGAACCCCACTACTTAACTTACTTGCCCCCTTCTTTCCCTGACTTTCAGAGCCAGATAAAGATACCTGGACAGTGTTTTTGACAGTTTATGTGACTTGCAGTGCCTCCAGATGCCCCAACATTATCTGTTGTCGCTTCGTATGTGGACAGCTTGCAGCTGCAATGGACTGACAATCATGATGGAGGAAGTCCAATCCTTGGTGAGTTCAAATGGAAGTAATGCATTAAAATTCAGAATATTCCTCTTTCAACCCCAGCCCCACCCTCCACCCCGATGATTGTGTGATGTGGGGTGGGGTTTCGTTTCAGCTGCGAGATATTCAGGTGGTCTAGAAGTGCAACCCAAACATTCTTTTACATCATCTGCTGAAGCTTTGAAGTGGGTCAATTCCACACATTTATAAGTTTTTTGGTCCATTTTAATAAAATTCTCCCATCTCTGTCATCTCTGTTGATTTCTAAACAGGGTATATTGTATACAATTGAAAATGTACCTGATGTAATGTGTGGGCCGAGTAGCTCAGTCGGTATAGTGACTGACTACGGACAGGATTTTCCACCTGTCCAAACCAGCCCTGGGGTCCACCCAGACTAATATGAAATGGGTATCGGGTCTTTCCCAGGGGCAAAGTGCGGCCGGGGCGTGCTGCTGACCACTCACCCCCTTCTAGTGCTGCAGTCATGGAAGAGTAGAGCTATACCTCTACCCACCCTCTGGGCCACACTGGGTCTGAAACGGGATCACTTTACCTTTAACCTGATGTAATGTAAAGTCAGTTAAGAGTTCACATCATAAAAGTGTAAACATTGTCATTTTCTGAGAACCAGTGGTAGGTAAGAGCACAGGGCAATCAGTGGTGTTTGGAAAGTATTCCTTGAACCAGCTGAGTGGAAGAAGTGATGCCTGTGTTTAGTGTAAGTGACATTCATCAGTTTGGCCTAGAGAAATACCAATTCTCGATATGATACATGTGCACTGTGGGAGTGACATCAGTCTGACCTAGAGAAGTAGCAACACTTGACGTGATGCCTGTGTTCAGTGTGAGTGACATTCATCTGTTTGGCCTAGAGAAATATCAGCTGTTGATATGATGCATGTGTGCAGTGTGAGTGATAATCATCAATATGGCCCAGACAAGTGGGAACTCTTTCATGTGACAGAATAAGAATTTTACCCTGAAATAAAGGTAAGTTTACATCATATAAAATCCTAGTAATCAAAGCTTTGTTTGACACCTTATTTTAAAATGTAGTGTTGGAAATGTGGCTGTTATAAGGAAAGATTATGAGAATAAGGGAACATTGTAAGAATGTGCTGGGTAAGAGTGCACACATTCTTGAATGGGCAATATTTCTTTAAAGATACTTCATTTTAATAGACTGTTATCATATTTTGAATAGTACATTTTGGTGTTAAAAGCAGTGGACAAGACAAGAGACTGATTGAATATCAGACAGGGAGAATGCTAACTGACATCTCATAGAGCTGGAGAAAGGAATAAATTAGTTGTGGAATTAAGAATATGTGATTAATAAACATACAGTAAGAGTTTAAAGACAACAGGGAGGAGCAGTGCCAACAAACATACAGCAAACTGTTATAATGGGATAGATACCATCCTGTCTATCAGAGTAACAATAGCTATGATAAACCTGATCACACTACTTTCCTTCAGTTGTCAGAATACTAAGTAAACTTTCTTGTAGCCTTCATACCTTATTGCTAATCCAAAACTAAAATGAGAGGCTAGCTTCTTTTAGCTGGAGGCCTTCCATAATTTTACTTCCTGACCATGGTCATTGGCCTATAATAAACTCTAGCACCTGTGAGCAATGGAGCAATGTATAGCCTTATTTCCTTCTTGTCCACCTTGACCATTGCCCAGCCTGACTTGTCTCCCTTTGTACTGTGTTTCCAAATGTGTGCCACAGACTTTGCTTGGAATGCCTTTCTGATCCCCACAGTTTAGACATAAAAGCCAAAAACCTACCTGAGATGTGGATCCATGCCAAACTGGGCTAGGATTCTTCAAAGGTTCCAAAATAGGGAGGTCAGAGAGTAAGAGTTTCCTTCTGAATTGAAGGTTCATTTGCCCTCACAACATGCTTGTATGAGAATGGTAACTACCACAAAATACTGGACACCTCATACAGCACATCACATCTTTTGTTATCACTGCTAAGAATCAAAATTATGGGGTTAGTCCTAAACTTGGATGGAGCAATCAACAACACCCCTCTTTATAGCTTGCGTTTAGTGTTTAGGGCTATTTATCATGCTGAAGTAGTTGAAACTCCAGGACATAAGCTATCCTCTTCTTGTGCGTTTCTGAACCAGAAATCCACCCATCATTTTCCATGTCTCAAGGTGCTGCCCAGCTGAAGTTACTGTACAGTTGGTGATATTGAGTACTTTTCACCCAGTTAAATTGTGTTTGCCCAAGAAATCAAGCCCTTTTGCCACTGACCACTTCCCATTCAACCTGAGGTGTTTGGCCACACTTCTGTCTGGTGCCCATCTCCTGTTTCCTTGGTGTCTGTTCCACAGTTCTTACACTACTTCCTACTTGCTTAACTCCATACAGTATTTTCACTGTTACTGCTGAAGGAACATTATCCCTCCATCATATAATGTGCCTTCTTACACATTTCTTCAGAGACGTAATTCTACTATATCATGTGGGAACTTATTTGATACTTGTATGTGTATGGAGAGGGCATGCTATCAGCTGTAGGAGGGTAATCTTACTAAGAGCTATGTCTGATAGCTGTATTTGTTGCCTCAGAATTATGTTCAGCTGTAAGAGAGATCAGAGATCATAGTTAGTGGGGAAATTATTTGTGTCAGATCATGGTACACATCAGCTGTAGAGAGACCAAGGTTAGTGAGAAATTTATCTAATAATTGTATGAGTCTGCTGAAGATATGTGATCAGCTGTAGGGGATGTCATGGTGACTGGGAACTTTCCTGATATGTGTATGAGTCTGCTGAATACACATGATAAGCTGTAAGGGATGTCAAGATGAAAAGGAACTTTATTTGATATTTGTAAGTTTGTGATCATGTATACACAGTACAATCCATAAGTTTTAGGACTCATTTTTTAAATAACAGAACTAGAGCGATCTATGGGCCAACTCACTAAGTACTATCAAACAACATACATTTGTTTGTTTATCTTCGACAGTGTACCAGTTATAACTTGTCTTGTAAAGTCAGTTTTCTTATATTTCATGGTTGGTGGAAATGAACAGAGAGTTGCCATAAAATTTTGTTTCAAAGCCAGTCTATCTGCAACAGAAACACTAGTATTGGTGCAAAAGGCTTAAGGGAATGAGGCTCTGAACCAATCAAATGTTTTTAGGTGGTATTCTCGATTTTGAGGTGGAAGGGAGCTGGTAGAAGATGACAAGAGAGATGGCCATCCAAAATCGATTCGAACTGAGATGAACATTGCTGCTGTTGGTGATTTGGTAAAAAATGACCGTTAAATCGTATCAAGAATGATAGCAGAATTTGAACATCCCCAAGACTGTAGTTCTTCAGATTCTAAAAGAGGATTTGAGGATTTGGGAAAAAGAAAGTTGTGTGCACATTTTGTTCCACACTCCTTGACACCTGAGCAATGGGAAGATCAAGTCACATCTTGCCAAGACATTATCATGATGGCTGATGCAGACAACATTTTTTTTAACAAAATTATTATGGCAGATGAGACCTGGTGTTTTGCCTATGACCCAGAAACAAAGCGACAGAGATCTGAATAGGTTGGTGAGACATCCCCCGGTCAAAGAAACTGAAATTCCTAAGGTCCCGCACCAAGACCATGTTGATAATTTTTTCAACTCTCGAGGCATAGTGCACACAGAATTCATACCAGAGGGAAAAACAGTAAATGCAGAATTTTATAAAGGAGTAATAGATCGCCAGATTCATCCAGCTGCATTCTGCTCTCAAGATTTTTTCTTGTTGCACGATAATGCACCCGCCCAAAAAGCTGCAACTGTTTGCCAATTTTTGACCCAAAAAATTTTACAACCCCTTATCATGCCCCACACTCTCCAGATTTATCTCTGCCAGACTATTTTCTGTTCCTCAAGTTGAAAATGAAATTAAAAGGACTCCACTTTGCGGATGTTGCTGAGATCCAAGAAGCTGTAACAGATGAATTGAAAAAAGGTCCAAAAAGAGGAATTTTTGGCAGCTTTTCAGAATCTGTATGACCATGCAGAAGCCTGTATATATATATATATATATATGCCAATGGAGCTTATTTTGAATAAAAAGAAAGGTATGTGTCTTCCTCACGTGTCTTCAGTTTTTAAAAAAGTCAGTCCTAAAACTTTTGGACCACACTCTGTATGATCGGCTGCAAGGGAGATCATGATGATGTGGATACTTCTATGTGTCTGATTGTGGTATGTGAGCAGCTGTAACAGAGACCATGGTGACTGAGAACTTTATTTGCTGTTTGTGTGTGTCTTGACAGGATATGTAATCGTCTGTAAGAGAAACCATGGTGACTGGGAACTTTATCTGATACTTGTTATGTGTCTGGTTAGGGTATGTGATCAACTATAAGAGAGACCATGGTGATTGGGAAGAAATGCAGATTGAAGCAAAGGCAAACTCACACACACTGCATAACCTGTGGTGTGGCACACGTTATCAGCTGTACATCACAGCCTTCAACAAGATTGGGACAGGGCTTCCTTGTGATATTGTCAATGCATACACAAAGGGATCAGGTACAGTAAACCATCCATATGTTTCATTTGATGTAAATTATGTTGCTCTCTCTACGTTAAAGGCCAAATATTAGCTGCTTGAACAAGTTGTTGTAGTGTGGCCACAGCAATTAAAGCTTCAGCCCTTATCCCATTATTTTTTGCCTGGTGTTTCAAAATATGATAATGTTGTTTGCTTAGTGTCTTCAGACATGGCCTGTGTTGACCTTTTTTGACCCTGCATATTAAGACATAGAATCCTTTTCTGTAGTGGGGGTACTCACAGGACAAATTCTGTTACCCCATTAGTAGGCTAATCAGAAGAGTGATGGTTGGCAATGAAGACCTACAGTTTGTTTTGGCTTCATCCAACAGAAGAACTTAGTATTGCTCACATTTCCAATGCAGGGGACATCAATGTTTATAAGTGTAAGCAGAACAAAGTGCACACAACTCTTACCAGGGGTCTAATTCAGAACCCCTTGAATGGGAGTCCTTTCTCTTGCCAGACACCACCAAGTTCCCAAATACCACATCACAGCTGTCGTTGTGCATGTCAGTACCTGTGCAGGTGAGACAGTGTTAGATTTTAATATTTCTCTTAATTTTATTCAGAACCCCATTTGTGTTTGCTGTTATTACCAAAAATGACAAAAGAACAAGCAGTTTTTTAATATGAATTTTGCACTTTCACAGACAGAGCTAATTATATATGTATATACAGGGTGTCCCAGGAGGAATGTGCCAGATTTCGGGAGGGTGTTCCTTATGTTAAAGTATACTGATATAACCCAAAACACCTATGTCCAAAGTTGAACGGTTACAGAGATAATGGCCAGAGAAGTTTGAAACTTTGACAGCTGTTACACACTTATTGATTACCAAATAC
>Ga0131853_10013736_pt1 | contig 14845 bp, 10 predicted proteins | sample TergutLab28metaG_FD_92764 | JGI IMG/M metagenome (GOLD analysis project Ga0131853, IMG submission 92764) | Labiotermes labralis P1 segment gut microbial communities from Petit-Saut dam, French Guiana - Lab288 P1 (version 2) (version 2) | ecosystem: Host-associated > Arthropoda: Insects >... | reverse complement strand
GTCATAACTCCGTAACTGTCCAAAATCGGACACATGTTTATATGAACTTTTTTGATCACAAAGACCTAGGAAATCACCTCCTGCAGTTATGCCCTAAAGTCGTGAAACACCCTGTATATGCAAACATATGCACATACACACGCATGCATACAAAATATACAATACTGACATCGTAGTGCCAGCAGATGGGGATTGATACTGTCCCCACAGTGCATTGTTATATTTACTACTTTTTTATTACTTTCATTAGTTTTAAAACATTAGATGATGGACAAAATCCATACAGCTAACAATCTTAAATATGATATACCACTATCAAAACATTACAGAAAAGTTTGTGGGTGTCTATAACACTTGGTACTGTGACCCCAAAGAAGTTAATAGTGCAATTTTTTCCAACAAATTTTAGTAAACTATATGTCATGCATAGTTCTGACAGAAAATCCACTATTCCACACAATGTACCATATATATTCACAATCAAGATCATTACCTTTTTCACAGAGCAGGAAACAAGTGTCAGCTTATTCATTAACAAAGCCACAAGTGAACACAAAACCATATGAAAATAAATGGCTTTAAAGACTGTTACCACTCAGCCAAAGATATACAGTCATTGGCTGGTAGTCTGGAAGTGACAGAAACATTCAATTTTGTGGGAAAATACACAGACACCTTGCAGAGTGAATAATTCAGAGATACCTGTATTGAATGTTGAATGAATGACAGTCAACTGCCAGCACAAGGTATATTATTTGCAGGTTCCAGTAAACAGTTTCAACCTGAGTGACGGTCAATGACTTTCTAGTTCTCAAGGAAGTCGCCTACCGGCCTAACAGAAGAATTTGCACATAGCCGCACAATGCCATTTTTATGTATCTCAAGTCATATCCGTCTCCAATGGACTTATATACGGTATAAATTTAACTAAACAAGAAAACTTATGATCACTGATAGCCAGAAAGTTCAGTCTGCATGGGGTTGATGAGCAAGGAATCAGAATTTGATTTCTGGTAAGTACAAGAGACCTTCTCTCCTCCACAGCATCCTCAGGCCAACCAAGTCTGTTTACCAGTATGAAAAGGGAGCTCTCAAGGTAAGACTCCAAAAATTCACCTTTCCCTAGTGCAGATGATAAGACTGTGGTGAAACTATATTTCCATTCCTTCACATGCCTACACAGGGCTTAATTCAACACTATGATCACTTTACATTCTACCTTTTTAGCTACAACCTTCAAACCTGAACATACAACAGTCTCATAAAATTTAACTCTGTGCTTGGAGTGGCCTGTGAAACAGACATTTTTTGCTGACTGTGCAAATGTTTCCACATTTGTATTCATTCATCAACCATGGACAATATACAGTCAACATGCTGTTTACAACCAAAAGGGTGTGCGCATATTAACTGTACATTTAAATTAAAACAAGAATATTCACTTAGTTCCTCCAATTAACATCAATTATCCTGTTGTATAAATGTACGTTAACAACAAAAACATTACATTTTCACATCTAAAACTTTCAGTGAATATAACATGAACCCACATTGGAAGAATATGGTATTGAAGCTCTATATCAAATTCTTTTCCTATAAATATCACTTAAATGAATAATATTACTACCACTTTGTCAAATTCAGGCTGGAACACTACTTAGATATCTAACCAACTAATTCCATTGAGCAGAGTCCCTTTCACAAAGCTATTTGCTCCTCAACTTTTTCACAAATTACCTGCATTTTTAGGAACACAACCATTCGCTACCCTGTTCACAGCAGCCTGTTATTTGTCCTAATCCTGAGCAAGATGGATGGAGGAGACAGCTTCAAGAAACGTAAGGTAGCTGTGAATATACTGAATACACAGTTTCAGTTAGCTGACAAGGGGTGGTCCTTCAAAATGAGGGTTGTGGAAAGTGTTAACAGCTCTTTGCCATTAAAAATGAACATGTTACACAATGTTAAACAGAGCTTCGGACTTTGAACGATTTTTTAATGATTACCTATATTCTAAAACCTGTAAAAGAATAAAAATAAAAAAGTGGAAAAATTTGCATCTGTTATAGTGTTGGTGGACATGACGGTCAGACCACGATCCACAATGCTTCCAGGTATCGTCTGCAATATGTGTAACAACATATTTTAGCTCAAATTATACAAACACCACCCATAAATGCACACATGTGCACATGTAAACCTCTTACAACTGTCAAAGGCTACGTCTACAAAGTATATCATGGTTTCACTGTATTCATTCAGTGTTTCAACAAAGAAGATACGCTTGCTTGCATAATGACTGGTTCTCAAGAAGCAACCACAAATTTTGACTTCAGTACTTACATAATAAAATGCTACAGGTTCCTTTGTAGGCTCCATCTCAGTTGTCATTCCCGTTTTCTTGGTCGGCTCTTTGCCCTTGACCTTTTGGACATATTTTGTGACACCTTTCTTTGTTTTTGCTAACACTGGGCTGGAGCCAGTTGTTGGCACAGGTGACACAGCTGAGCCAACCCCAGGCGTAGGAGGTGGAATAGATATGGTAGGTGAGGCAACTACGTCTGTAACATTTTCTTGTTTTGGTTGGGTTGTCTTACTTGCTGATTTCTGTTTGGGAGGACGTGTAATTAGGGCAGAAATCCGAGCCAACTCAGGCGATGGTTCCCTTTTCGCCAACACCTCCGAAGCAGGACATTCATTTCCTTCACCATGATTCTTTATTACTGGTTTGATGACACTGCAAGGGTGATATTACACTTATTACAAATTTTGTGGGAAGATAAAAAATGCACTTATACCTCATAAAGATCTTAATATAAATGCACAAACAGAGCATAAAAGAAAGAAAACTACACATTTTTCTACAATCCATGGCACGAGTACAAGCATCCAAAACTAAACTAGTAACAATTAACAAGTGCCTTCATCTATTTATTGATAACATCCATTACTGAGCACTAAACGGCTAAGTTTTGCATTGCCTTGCATGTATGAACTGCCTCACATACTCACATCTTTCGTGGCTGTGCATCTGGAGTAGGAGGACGTGGGGACGCTGGACCCAAACGGAATGTTATTTTAGGTACACCTGAGTCACCTTTTTCTTCACACTGTCCAAACAAATCATTATTATCCAGGTTTAGTGAAACACACATAAACCACCAATCATGTATCATTAAGAACAAAGTAAGGGCTGCACATGCTAACGCCTCTGTAACAAGTCAACTAAAAAGAAATACATACTTCATAAAATAAACTGTACTCAACTTCACCAAAAAGATATAAAATGTAATCGCTTATCATTTAAATTATAACTGTGCTCAACCTCAACACATGCTTGTACTTAATACTAAAAGGTAAAGTAATCCCGTTACAGGCCTGGTGTGGCCCAGAGGGTGGGTACAGGTATAGATCTGCTCTTCCACGACTGCGGCACTAGAAGGGGGTAAGTGGTCAGCAGCACACCCTGACCGCATTTTACCCCCGGGAAAGACCCAGTACCCATTATACAGGTGGCTGGGTAGGCCCCAGGGCTGGTCTGGACAGACGGAAAATCTCGTCCCCACAGGGATTCGATCCCGGACTGTCCAGTTGCTATACCGACTGAGCTACCCGGCCCACTTGTACTTAATACTACATTACTGATACATACTACTCAATGTGCCACATACATGTTCTGTCCTCCCAAAGTAAATAAACAGCATTAATCACTTTATGACATCTTCAAATAGCACCCTGCCTCCTCTGAAGCCACATGTAAATAACAGCAACTCCCTGCTGTGGTAGTGTTATCTTAGTCCATATTTTCTCACATGTATATCAAAAAGGAAAATTAATTCCTTCTCAGAAAAAAATAAAAGTGTATCAGATTACTACCTGTTGTTGACAACAGGAAACATTAGTATAAATTAAGTGAAAATCTGGAATGTCTCAGGGATGATATTAGCTGTCAATGGGTTAAACATCAGTTAGCTATATAATTACTGACAGCAGTTTTTGTGTTTATGCAGTATGCTCCCTTGACTTTCAATTTGAAAGCAGTGACACTACAAACTGTAATACTATGGTTTATGTAATGATCCGCCACTGTCACAGCTGTAATAATGAACTATGTTTTGATGCAGTGTGATTTCTATTACAGGTACATATCCAGGCTACAGGGACTGTGCAAAAATTTGCAAGCATTTCAGTGTATTAATCCACCCCCACTGTGAATGTTATGTTAGTTATCAGGCACAGTCCACTAACTGCAGTTCTACAGACCTTCGTTGAAGCTGATGTTCCCATAGCTGCCCCTGAAGCTGGTGCTGAAGCTGCAGCAGCAGTAGAAGCAGCAGTAGCATTAGCAGTAACAGGAGCAGTAGCAGTAGTAGCAGCAGCAGCAGCAACAGCTACTTCCTTCACCTTCTTTTTCTCCTTTTTCTCCTTCTTCTCTTTTAATCTGTCTTTATGTTTATCCTTATTCTCAACCTTGACTTTCTTTTTTTCACTTTTTTCTTTTCCTTTTCCCTTTTCCTTCTTATCTTTTTTCTTTCTTGTCTTATCCTTTTCCCTCTTCTTGTTTTCTTTTACTTTCTACAAGATTAAGAAAAAAACACACTGTTTACTATTTTTCCAAGAAATACAAACATTTTTATAAGAGAAGTCTCATGTGATCATACTTCTGTGACTTAAGGTACAGTACGTTAATTCTCCAAATAATCTGCAACATCAACCAGACACAGTACAACAGTTAAATGAGTTTGCATCCCTCACTATACATAAAGAATGGGCATTCAGAATAGAGGCACACAATTGTAATTGAGTCCAATTCCATTTGAAAGATAAATAATGATGCAGTACAATATATACAGACTAAACATGACCAAATCAATAGTACAGAGTAAAAGCAAAATGTACAAAGTCTCCAAACTGAAGGTGCATGATGCATGGTAAGCCAGAAGTCTTCCAACATAACTTTCTTGTTTCAGTGATCCTACTGGAACTTAACGGCCTCCCAATGGCAATGGCAGCTCATATATGAAGCACCACCACACACAGTTAAACACCAGGTTGTTCCATCTTGGCACAACCTCTTGGCAAAACTCTGGACAGTAAACTATGACAGTTCTAACACAACTAATTCTCCTGTGGTTGTTGCACCATTCCAAAGTCATCATTCTTGGTACAATGTGTGGGCTGATACAGAGCATCTTCATATGCTTACTAAGGATGGTATAGCAATAAACTACCAAAATTCCCAAATTCCACCTTTTGCTACAATCACCTTTACCATATGATAATCAGATGCAGTCCATGTTATGTGATGCCACTCATTACCTTGAATACTATTTCCTCATCATATGCATTCCAAACCTCCTGAAATATCTCCATCAGAACTTTTCACAGTAACAAGAAAAAATTGATGTTTTAGTCTGCTACTCATGTAGTCCATTTAACCTTTTCAAAATCTTCCAAGCCCTGCAGGCTCCAATGGAACTCATCACACCTCTAAGAGGAACTGAAATATTCACCTATGTACATGAAGTATGCAACTTCTCACATACCAGAAGAGGCCCAGCCTACTTACCATGCCTCTGTGTTTGCATGTGTTGTGGAGGTTTTCAGAGCTACCACACACAAACAATTAAAATTAATCAACCAATCAAAATAACTTTACCATATAAAAGCATGCAGAAAAATGTTCCAGAAGCAACTCAGCACTAGATGTATCCAATTTCCACAGAAAATGTAAAAGCTGTAATAAAGAATTTAATTTATTCTTAAGACCACTTTCAGCAGGAATGGATATAGCCATGGACAGGTTCACTGATCTCTCCACCTACCAGAGAGGAATGCTCTGCCCCAAGCAAACCTCACATCAGTCACCTCTCTTATATCCACAAGACCCTCAACTGCATTATCAGAATACTGTCACAACATAGCAAATGTGTGGGCCTGCCACATACAAGGGCCTCCCCCACCCTGTGCAGAATGATCTGATACAAACAAGGATTACATCATCATGGGGGTTAAGTGGCTGAGTTCCATCCCACCAGCATAAAGGAGGAAAGTCTTGTCTTCAGCAGGTCATGGAAATCTCCCTCAGGGAATGGATGATGTATCCCCATCAGGACATTCAACTGGAACTTTTTCAAGTAAGCTGGCTTAATTTACTCTGGCTCCTTCCACTCTTGTATATTCTTTCCCCGTCACCTCTCTTAGCTTCCTGTCACTTCACTTACTAACTACATCCCCCACCATCCCTGCTTAACTTCCTGCCTCTATCTGCCAATTATGTCCTAGAACTCCCTCTCTTCCTTTCCACAAAGCGCACCTAACACTTACCAGATACCCTGAACATTCCTACAATTCTATATACAGTGCCACCTACTGCACAACACTACACTTACTCACTATGACAATCACCTTTACTCATCCATCTGTCTGTCACATCTCAATCTTCTGCCACTACTTGCACCTTGAAGATGGAGACAGAAAGTTTCCAAGTAAATTCAGCAACTATTTACCAAATGCTACAGCATCATTTCACCAAAGACATGACTCTCCAATACAAAAATAGCCATATGTATCAATTACATTTCCACTAACCTGTTCCTTGCATCATCAAATCCACAAAACACAAATCACACCCCTCTAATTTTCCTCATTATTTTCCCTTTCTGCCTTTTACTTCTAAAATGGTGTAGGCTAAATAACATAACTTTTTGGATCAAATTACATCTGAATCTAAGGTATCAAAGGAAAAGCTTCCAAAGTTACATCCCACTAAAAGTATCAAGTAACATTACAACAATAAAGCATATTGCACATAACTCACCTTTTCACCAGACTTTTCTTTCAGAGCTACAGTAGGAAGCTGTTGTGATCTTTCTGATTTTTCTGGCTTCAGCATCAATGGTGGTGCTGGAAGTGTTGGCAGTGTAGGCTTTTCCACCACTGGCTTGTCTTTGATTTCTGGAATATCCTCTGTTCGGGGTTGTTGCATTAATAATGGTGGAGGCAAAGGTAAGTTTGGCATTGCAGGATGTGGTAAGTTTGTTATTCCAGGATGTGGCAAGTTTTTTGCCAGAGTAAGTGGAAACCTTGGAAACAGAGGATATCCAATGGGAGGAGGAATGAGACCAGGAGCTGGTGGGAAGTGAGGGAAGAAGGGAAACACAGGAGCAGGAAGAGGTTGGTCACGAGTTTCCAATGCTTCAGGTGTCTTGGGTCTGTCCGGAGTCTCTGGTTCATGAAGATCCATTTTGATCTTCTTTGGACTAATGGAGCCTTTTGGAGATTTCCCTCTTGGTTCCTTCTTAGTCTTCAATCTGTCTTTCTTTCTCTTTTTCTCCTTTTGATCCTGAACTTTTCGAGATGGTGTCGGTAATTCTGGTGTTCTAGGTGTTGAAGGTGTTCCAGGAGGAGACAGGTCATCATCAAACATGTACACATCATGGTCTGAACCGGGACCTGAGGTATGACCAGAAACCACTTCATTGATGGTCTCATCGACCTTAGAAGAAGATGACTCTGCAATATGAGACACAGGGGATTTCCTCTCCTTGGAAGGTTTTGGTTCATTAACAATTTCCATACTTCTCTGGATCACAGACTCTATGCAGTCATCTATCTGCGCCATACGTGCTTCACGCTGACGACTGTTAGCTTCCGATTCATCTATCACAAGTCCTGGTGAACTTTCACGAGAATCCCTGGGAGGGGGCTCAAAATGTTCTGTCCTATCCACTTTATCTACTTTTTCAGGCTTCTCTTCCTTCACTTTTGAAATCTTTTTGAAAATATTAAGCTTCTGTTTGTCAGGTTCTGAAGACAATTTTCCTTCCACAATTACAGGATCTTTGCATTTTTCAGGACTGACTACTTTTTGCTGCAGAACTGCAACTGGCATTGGAAAACCCTTTTCTATCTTTGGAGTTTTAGGTTGAGCAACAGGCTTACCAATCTTAGGAACATTCAAGTTAGGGGCCTTGTTTGTTGTTATCTTTGGTGGACTGAGCTTTGGAGGTTTCACGCTTGTACTTGGGCCTGCAGCACTGCCTGCATGAGCCATCATTTTTAGTGCCCCTGATTTCAGAGCTTTTAATTTGGATAGCTCTTTCATACTCACTAATTTTTTAACCTTTGATTCGTCCATGGGTATGTGTTTTTCAATTTTAGTTACGTCCTTTAACTTATGGTCCTTTTTCTTATTTTCTTTGTCTCCTATCTTCTTTATACCATCTACAGTTTTCTTTAATGGCAACTTTTTTGTCTTCTTATCACCCTTCACTTCAGGAGGGACCATCGGATATGATGTCGGCTGTGGGGAATTTGAACGTGAGTCTGATGGCTGTAAAGGCGTTCGTGACTCTGGGAGTTTTCCTTCTCTTGCTGGAGACAAAAATCCGGATGTGGTCATCATGACGCTGCTGATCTCACGTAGAGGTCGTCCTTCCTCCTCTAACATTAACCTGCACCCAATAAACAATGCAAAAAGAATGAAAAAAATTGTTTATACACAAAGGGAACTTTAAAAGCTTTCTGGAGGGCAATACCATAATGTAATGAATATCAAGAGTTGACCTCAGGTGTGATGTCATTCCCCATTTCTGTACCCAGCAGGTAGTACTATGGTTGCATGTAATCACACACACTGCTTAGCTATCAACACACTAGAGGGTGCTGTTGTGAAAAATAGCACACAAGTATTACAGATGGTTGACCAAAGGAACATAGGCCTCTGGCTGTCACTGGGGTGCACCACCTGCCACTAAAGTGGCATACATTAGATACCCACATGCAATGAATGAATTCACACGCATGCACACACACACACAGAGCATTTCATGTATGGCAGATGCTACAAAATTATGAACCTTGTCACTAAGAGTGTTTTGTGTTCTGTGTCATCATCTATGGCTGTGGGAGATCTGTGCAAAGAAAATGTGTATGTTGAATGATGATCAGCATTACATGCGTGTATTGCAGTCCACCACTCATTTCCATTATTGTCACAGGGACAGAGATATGTTCTTTGTTCAGACTGTCACAGTAGAAAAGTACTGATACACTCATTTTACCCAGAACTGAAGCGGAGTAGTGTGGAATGGTGGTGGTCCCCATCTAATGATGGAAGACAAGTACACTCTGCAGACAGGGTATGGTGAGAATGACTCACATCACATTCTTTACATATCACAAGATTATGCTTGAACATCCCACACCACCTTTTATTCTGTGCAGGAAACAGACAATAACTGCTCAGCAACAAAGTCCCCTCAAATAATCAAAATCAGCACAGGTTCTTAGTTATGAAATTCCACACCATGCCAACTTATTTTTTGGTTAAAACTTACACATCCTCTTACCACGAAAATATTAAGCTCCGAACTTGTGTTTACTGTGAAATAATTCCCTGCCGAGTCCATAATCGCATAACATCATATTAGACAAAACTGATAAACTTCAAATTGTATTAATAACATTAATAAACAGAATACAAGGTAACAAGGAAAGTTATAAAAGTTCTTCAGGTGTGATAAAGAAACAAATTATGAAGTTGAAAAATGGAAACTACAGCTATCTAGGTTACAGGACTTGCAGGGACATTTCAATACTGGTAAACAGGGCTGGTAGATTGAGCGATTGGTTATAAATAACACTGTTTAAAAAACTCCGTCTTCTGTACATTTTGACTTGACAAATAAATGCCAAACATAACCTCACGACAGAACTTACAAATCATAAAAGAAACATTTTGGTTTGTTGCAGTAATTTTTTTTTTTAAACTTCCTGTGCTCTGTTTGGTAACATATTTTGCATCATGACAATGATTCCAAAAACAATTCAGTTACCTATTAGATGAAGCCCACAAAGGCAAATGCCATTTATACAACATATTACTGAAAAGAATGGACTGTATATTCACCTAGTAAGCACTGCTATTCGCACACTGGAATTTGAAATGAGTCATGTGGCCTCTATATGGATACAAAACTTCATGTCTTTGGGTTTGGTCCCATTACATAAAAATAAGAACTATATACACACACACGCTGAGGAGAATATTTGGAACTAGGAGGGACGAGGTAATGGGGAAATGGAGGAGATTGCATAACGAGGAGCTAAATGATCTGTACTCCTTACCCAATATTGTGCGGTGATAAAATCGAGAAGAATGAGATGGACTGGGCATGTGGCGCGTATAGGTGAGGAGAGGGGGGTGTATAGGGTCTTGGTGGGGAAACCAGAAGGAAAGAGACCACAGGGGAGACCTCGGCATAGGTGGGGGGATAATATTAGGATGGATCTCCAGGAGGTGGGATGTGGGTATATGGACTGGATTGGGCTGGCCCAGGATAGGGACAGCTGGCAGGCGCTTGTGAGTGCGGTAATGAACCTTCAGGTTCCGTGAAATGCGGGGAATTTCTTGACTAGCTGCAAACCAGTTAGCTTCTCAAGAAGGACTCTGCACCATGGAGTAAGTAAGTAATATACATACACACACAAGTCAAACATGTGCGATAAGTTTCTACCCATTTTAACCCTTCAATGCTGGCCTCAGTGAACTATAAAGACCTTCAATTCTTCACATACCACCTGTCTTGGTGCACCGTACAGTCATGACTGCATTGAAGGGTCTTATAAATTTAAAACCCCTGTCCTATGGAATAGCAATTTAAATTTTAGCAATACTGGATGGTTAATCTCTTGGCTACATAAACTTCTATCTGTCTATAGAAAACTTACTAATTCACATAACACTTTTTGCTTGTATAGCAGAATTAAAAAAAGGAATAACTGCAAACCGTACATCAGCAGGAACAGATACCTTGCTCTTTTAACAGCCGGGCTCTCTAAAGAGATAGGGTCACCAGGTCTTTTGAAAACATTTCCCTTAGGGCTTGCTAGAGGAGATGTTGCTCCTGAAGTTGAAGAGGTGTCTACAGACAGTGGCACTTGCTTGTTACCATATTCCTCCTCTGAAAACAAATAAACACAGGAACAGTAGGGACACAAACTGATAACAGGCCTCAGAAATTACAATTATAATAATAAATAAATAAATAAATAAATAACTTCAATTAGTGGAGAATTTTACAGTAGTTTCCTTTAGCACCTGCCACTGCTACCACGTAAAATAAGAATTTCTGTGATCAGTATTCGAAGTCAGTCAATACCGGATGGCTAAGCAACGCAAAAGGTGAGCCTGCTCACCTTCCATCTCCGGATGCATGGGTGGTAAGTGCTCATGGACATGTACTGGTCGTGTAACCACCTCTCTACTGCCTGGTTTCAAGAAGTTTAGGTGGGAGTCCCGGGGTATTGGATACTTGGGAATCTCATACACACATGGTACAGAATCAACATTCCTGATATATTCCTCCAATTCCGGTAAGTTTATGCCCATGTCCCGGAAGGCAAGACCTACGTCATCAAGGTTTGGCACTGTATGTCCAACTGAAAACGAAAAATGTAAAATAAGAATAATAGGTCAACTCATAATTAAATAAACATCCTATAAAACAAATGGACATTATTCTTAATATACAATTTAAAGAAAAGCATGCAGGTTTATTTACAAATTACTTATTAACAGGAATGTGTGCCTTAACACTGAATGTATAAAAAATAGTGAAACCTACTGCCCATAAGCATATTTTATACTGATATTCAGAACCTGATTCTTGCAGTAAGGACTTTTTATATCAATGGGCCCTAAAGGACTTGGAATATCTGTGCAAGGAATGGGACAATTAATTTCCTTATGTGCATGTTGACATGTATGCAGCCCTTTCCCTTTGTAACCATATAATCTAAAATCCATAATCTTAGGACTTAACTTTCACGTACAAAGTTATTAGCAGACATTCCCATCTCCTAGGCAGCTACTGGCTTGTGGCCAACAATTTCTCCATTCACACTTACCACATAGCCCCTTATACGCTGCTATATACAGTACACATAGAACCCACAACAGTCACTGTTTTAGGATCTCTGTTTTGTATATGCCAATGTGAGAAAACTAAGGAATGTTTACCAATAGTTCTGCTACTGACTGAATTACGTCATGCTTATAAGCAAGCACACTCAGCAACATAGCTTCTCAGGCCTTGATATTTTCCGCACACATTTTCCTTTCACTTATGGAGATTACTGCCACCACCAATACCACCAGTAACAAACTAGTGACAAATACTGGAACCTAGGGACATTATGAAAGTAGCAATATAGTTTAACCTGTTGTACAGCTTAGAAAATACATGGTTTTTCATCAAATGAATTAAAATGGGAAGATAAAACTTATACAAAATATTGCAGTTATATGGAATGAACAATGAGCACTGCTAAGTTTTTAAATGGTATACACACATAACCTTTAGGAATGTGTTTTGGAAATGTAAGAAGACAGACTACTGGATTCCAGAGAATGAAATGACAGATTACAATCCTGACTGCTGCAAAGATGACCCAATCTATCAAGAACTCCAACAAACATGTAGTTTCCCTTTTGCGCTTACTAGTCCTACACCATATACTATGAATTATTACTCTTATGACACATTTCAAAATGATAAGTAATATATCTCATAACATTACCAACTGCAAGTATAGAAACTTGTATTTCAGTAGCACAAAACTTCTTAATGCATCCATTCCCATTTTTACAAAATTGGCAGTATGTTTTGCACATAAAAACTGTGATGGTGGAGAACATGACTTTCATTCTTTAATACTGAACACATATTACAAATAAACTAAAATAAGAAGAGAGCTAAAATTTGACACTTTTACTTACATCCACAGGATCTACAATTCTGGAGAATTTCACTGACACCTGAAAAGGTTTGGTTAAAAACTACACTTGCGTATGTAGGATTTGTTAAGAACAGACCATCCACTTAACAACACTCTGTGACATTATGTAGAATCATTAGTGAATAACTGAATTGCAAAGATGTGGAAGGAAATGGCTGTAGCCTAATTTGAAGCACCATATTGGCATTTCCCTAAAATAACTTATGAAAACCATAAAAACCTGTCGGGGTAGATTATCTCCAGATTAACACCTGAACCCAGATTCTCCCAAATACAACCCACTTGACTGCAACATTCAATTTGAAGCCTATCTCATTCTGCATAAGCAAGAACCACCTAGGCCAGTCATTGCAACCTGCGCCCCATGTAGTGCATCTGGCCCACAAAAGTTGTCTCCTGCCTGGAAGAATTTTTGAACAAATTTAACCATCCCATCAGAATGAAAACCAAAATATTAGTGATGTGATTAACTTTGCACACACAGTTACATTTGGTAAACAGTATTTAAGTTGTAACATATTTCTTAAACATTTTATGGGCAAATATCATATGCTGGAAAGTACAGTGGGAGGAGTGAGAAAAACTATGATGTGATAAATTCCACCTTCCCCACTACTCTGTCAGTTCTAAGTATATTATAATTAGGGTTAAGTGTATATTAGTCACAATTTAAGAATGGAATTTGTCGTATTTCTTTATAAAAATATCAGTGACAACGAAACACGGCAAACCTCCCACTGTTCCTCTGTTCTTAAAAAATAATATAATTCCTAAATATTAAATTATAATTCACTATTATATTAATTTTCACTAATAACTGATTAATCATAATTTTTGTCTTTTAATCATTTAACATAAAATAAGTTTTCCCTGAAAACATTAGACTTTTACTGCTAACTCTGGTTTGGTGCCCATGCAGGTTTTGGAGATTTTTAAATGGCCCTTTAGCAATACAAGTTTGCTCTAACCTCCACTAGAAACAAACATGACCTGAACCTACATAACAAATATAACTTACATAACTAATACTTAACATAATAATAGCACGTGTCTATCTGCTAGTACATAGAGTACATTTTATTCTGGTGCACAATGAACCATCATGAGCTATGTTCCACTTCTATCATAAGTCTCTCCAGGCATGCTACCACTGCTCTTGACTTATCACAAAACCTTGTTTAAAAAAAATATATATAATTTAAAGATGGGCAAAGTGGAAGATGAGTAAGAATTCTATACAAATTTAAACTGTAAATGAGCTGCAAAGATACAAGAAAGATCTGTAACACAGACCAAAAATTTGTTTTTTCTCCATTCATAAATGGTGATGTATTCAGCGATAAAAGTCTTTAATAGCTTACCACCTCTCTTTACAAAACCGCTGAACATGAAGCAACAATTCAAACATGCATTGAAAGAATATCTTATTGCACATGCTTTTTATTCTCTGTAATAATTCTTTTCTGAGTCTCATAAGACATACAAATAAGTAAATTACCAATACTGGGTATCACATTAGTTATTATACTAGTTACTACACTAGCTATTTGATTAATTTTAGTTTAAATTTAATCTTGATATATATTTAATTTTATCTGACATTTTCTGCATGAATAGTACTGTTATTATTATTATTATGACAAGTTTTAAATACTTCTGCTGTCATTTGACAGATCATGGATTTATAAATGCTACTGTGTAAATGGAAATGGAAATACAAATAAAACCAACAAACTTTCTTATACAATTATATTCAGCCATGATGTCTGAAAACAGCTCGAGGTACCCTACACTTGAAAAGTCGTATCTTTACCCAGCATTAGTTGGCCTCTGTGGTTGAATGAAAAATATCTGTACATAGTCATGAAACTATTCAGCATCAAACTTTTTGTTTATATTAAGAAAATAATATATAATGTTTGAATAAAGGTAGACCAACTTGATGACACTTGCTTTATTATGTCATTTTACTGCTCAACATGTTTCGGATGTTAATACATCCATCTTCAGGAGCTTGCGACTACTTGGTGCGTTATTGTGT
>Ga0131853_10013732_pt1 | contig 14847 bp, 6 predicted proteins | sample TergutLab28metaG_FD_92764 | JGI IMG/M metagenome (GOLD analysis project Ga0131853, IMG submission 92764) | Labiotermes labralis P1 segment gut microbial communities from Petit-Saut dam, French Guiana - Lab288 P1 (version 2) (version 2) | ecosystem: Host-associated > Arthropoda: Insects >... | reverse complement strand
TACTCCATGGTGCAGAGTCCTTCTTGAGAAGCTAAATGGTTTGCAGCTAGTCAAGAAATTCCCCGCATTTCACGGAACCCGAAGGTTCATTACCGCACTCACAAGCGTCCGCCACCTGTCTCTTATCGTGGGCCAGCCCAATCCAGTCCATATACCCACATTCCACCTCCTGGAGATCCATCCTAATATTATCCACCCCTACGCCTAGGTCTCCCCAGTAGTCTCTTTCCCTCCGGTTTCCCCACCAAGACCCTATACACCCCCCTCTCATCACCCATACGCGCCACAAGCCCAGCCCATCTCATTCTTCTCGATTTTATCACCCGCGCAAAATTGGGTAAGGAGCACAAATCATTTAGTTCCTCGTTATGCAATATCATCCATTCCCCCGTTACCTCGTCCCTCCTAGGTCCAAATATTCTCCTCAACACCACGTTCTCAAACACCCTCAGCTTCCTTTCCTCCCGCAACGTCAACGACCAAGTTTCGCACCCATACAAAACATGATCAGTAGTAATATAGTGGTAGAAAATTTTAAAAAAACTGAAATTACACGTTTAAATTTAAGATAAATCCCGATATTTTTAATTTATGTAATTATTTTGAGTAAAGTAGGGACTACTCGTATAACAGGCATGAAAGCAATGAGAAACACAAACATTTGGCAGTAAAAGCCATTGGGATTACATCGTTTGGAATAATAAGGCACAGATAACATAGTAGTGATAAATGGGGTTATAATATCTGGATTTGGAGTGGCCGAACCAAAATATGGGTTTGTGTGAAGATACAGGGAAATTTCGGTGTACATAAAAGTGGGGGAATTACTAGACCATCCAATACAAATGGTAACAGCAGTTCAACCACAGCCATGCGCCATTCATTTATTTTAAGTTAAATCTAAGCATTAAAATGACATAGATTTAATTTCTTACTAGCAGACAAACGACTGTGAACTGCACTAAATTACGATATTATTAAAAATGACGAATTTTTTGTTTATGGTTCCATGCATCGCTGATCTATATTGATAATTGTCCAACGCGATGCAACACAGAGTAGTCTATTTATTATTCTGTAAGTTCATTCTACATATTTCGGGTGTCAACCACACCCATCATCAGGAGTACACAAAACTATAAATACAGCCTCCGGTACTGGTCATATTTTTTTGTGCAGCTATCTCCCTCCAACGTGGCCAAGCTGGCCACGTTGGTGGGAGATAGCTGTAGTACGACCAGTACCGGAGGCTGTAGTTACCGTTTTGTGTACTCCTGATGATGGGTGTGGTTGAAACCCGAAACATGTAGAGTGAACTTGCAGAATAATAAATAAACTGCTTTGTGTTGCATCTAATTGGACAATTATTAATATAAAATTACTACTTTTATAATCTGTTACACCGGGGTCAGGTAGAACGCTAGTTATGTATTTATCTTATATGAAATATAAGCTATTTTCAAGTTCCAAATTCTTGCGAGATTTGAGTTCTGCACAGCATTAGTGTAAAGAAATCTAGTGTTCCGAATTATTGGGACGTAAGGCAGCAATTGCATATATCTCTGCGTATACAAAGTACGTAGTCGCTTTCCTCTTCAAGGTGTTGTATATCGTAGAAGAATAAACAAAGGTGGTAAGCTGGGTGACATATGTGGTTTCCACGCTGCTCCACGAAAATTGTACACTTCCACCTGCCTCCCACATTCGGTTATTTTTCGTATCTATCAACCAACCCTTTGGGATGAACGCGCCGCCTTCCCTCGAAAGGTCCAAGACGATAAAATCTTCAAATTTCTGCACTAATACACGCGGCAGTTATTCAAAATCAGGCGTATAGGCGCCTTTGTACACATGTAAGTGCATCTTCGTACACTGAGGGAGCATGGTAACAGGAGAAGTAAGGCATTCTTAATCTCCTGGGAGAACTTAAGTTCAACAGCAAGCGTTTATAATATCTATATTACTTATATCCGTCTTACATACACTCTTTTAAAACCGAATAAATGAATGTGGTAAGTTCGTTGCTTAATTCAGCTACTTTCCTATTATACATTTCTCTACTAGTTAAATTTTTCTTCTCGACTTTATCTACACAATGTTAGGCCGTTAGTAGTCGAGGAGACAGGAAGCAAGCACTCTGGAGCTCTTTGAATTGGCAGGCGTCTACTTTAAAGACACACACAGACACACACACACACACAAGCATGCATATATATCCGTTTGTCCTTCACACTCTATCTCCGACACTAACAATAAAGAAAAGATAAGCGTAAATTTAAAAATTGTCCGTTGTAGAAAGAAAACTCAGGAAATTTGATAAAGTCTTCGTTATAGACACGGAAAAGAGACGGCTGAGGAAAACAAACTAACGGTCGTTGCTAGAATGCGGTAGACTCATCGCTCAAGGAAACCCCAAACTAGCGTCTGTGTTAGGATATGCAGAAAATCCACTTTGGGAAAGTAGACTATAGAAACCCCCACAGCAGTACTATCAATATGATAAACGAACACTGCACTTGGAGAAAACTCGACACATACGAGTATTTATAGCGACCCTGCAGAATACTGTCCCTCAAGATACAGTGAATGTATTTCTAAACAACCACGCTGCATTCGCACTGAATTATGTACCAGATGTTGTCAGAGTCCTCGACCGTGAAAAATAAAGAACAGATTTTAATCAAAAACGAATTTCTGCTCATTACGGGCTGATACTTAACAAGATCAGTTTGAACTCGAAGACTTCGTAACAATCTAGCAGGAATGAATGACTTTCGCAAAACTTGCCAGAAGTAACCATACTTTAAAATTCCGGTACATTTTTACGCATGAAGAAAGATCATTTTTAAACTACTTTCAGAATAACAGTGACAGACGCTTCTTACATGCTTATGGACGTCCAAATATAATTGTAATTACACATTATTAGGAAGACAAATATTCTCTTGCAGAAGGTCACAGTAAGCCGTCAGTCTTCAGCAGTAATTAAAACAGCCCAAAAAAAACAACTTCATTTACACGGTATCAACTGTACATTCTCATGACCTGTTCACGTACCTATTTACATCTATTTACGGACCAAGGCTTTCATTCCTTCTGATGTTCCTTTGCTTTGACGTAATTTACGGGATTTAAAAAATGTATAATATTTCTGCTGTCCTCCAGTCCTGTCCTTAAAATAACACTAATTAGCATGCGCTGGGTGGTGGTGTGTGCGGCGGGGTGGGCGGTGAACATATTCTATATATTACTTAATTATTATACCAACCACTGCACATATATAAAATTTTATAAATTTTATATATGTGCAGTGGTTGGTATAATAATTGAGTAACTCGACAGCATGCACGGTGTAACAACGAAAATATTCTATATATGTTGAATTTTCACCCGGCATGTAAATTAGAATTTCATTTCGCCTTTGACTTTTGGAATACCCAGAAAGCTCTATAAACGTAAATATGTCCTTTATATATGTCGTCTTTTATGAGTAGAATAGACCTAAAATTTCCAAGAATTTGTCCTGCATATTCTGCTAAAACAGATTTAAATAACTTTAGCGGACTCACCAATGACTGTTGCCAGTATAACAAGCCCAAGAATGAAAGCAGTGGCTATCATTGTTATGAGTTCCATCGTGGCTTCATCGTCAGGCAGACTGGATCCATCATCCGTGGCATTTGGTGACGCGTCCATATCAACGCTTCCCCCCGTTGACGTCAGGTCACTGCTATTCAGATTAAAAATGGAGCTGTTGTTTTCAATTTCTATTGTCGAAACCGATGAACTGTCGATATCCGAGTATTCTGCTCTCATCCAGGAAGTCCCATTGTCAGCTGTCATAACGTCCATTGTTGTTCGTAGGGAGTTATGGCTTAAATTTTGAAAAAGTTCTTTTAACAACGTCATTTGTACAACACGTTATAACTGACGAATAATTTATGTTTGCGGAAACATTTCGACACTGGGGGCATCTTTAAGGTGTTTTTAACGAAATATCATTTGTTCTTAACATCAACATGCCTTCCGCCTCCCGCATTATGTCACACATTTTCATGTTTTCATATTATTACATTCTAAAAATCTGGCTTAAAACACTTCTCTCCTGCTCCAACAAACACAAGAACTCCTACCGCCTATTACAGGCTTAGATATTATACTGCATAATAGTGTGTGAAATAAGTCGTAATATACACTCTGTTATGACATCTTTGCTTCCCCTGTTCAGTACCATTTTTGTATTGCGTCTTTGTTCAAAACATCACACACAAATATCTGATTTAGTTTCTACGACACTGTGTCAAAATGCACTCATCTTAAAAATCAGTAATATATATATTATGCGTTCAGTCTGACGCCCTATAGGTATTCCATTTTCGTCTCATGCATATCACTAGCAGCTTGTAGCTAGTTTAGACTCTTATGATTTTTAGACCCACCTTATATTTTCCATTACTAATCTGCTCTTTCTATTCGCCTCGTCCCATTCACTTTCCTCCTTTACGCACAATCTTTATCACTTCTTCGTTGTTCCTCTCCTATTACATTCAACTGCGGCATTTACTATAGTCTGACGTGCGGAAACTTGGCAATATATCACTTTCCAAGCCACACTAAATCACAAAGGTCTTCTTAAATACTGTCAAAAGTTCAACCATATAAACAAATTTGTACAACAAATCTTGACAGGAAGCATTACTTTAATTGTATGACACGCATCGGCGTACAAAATTACGCACGTCTAACGATATCACACATGACGTGTGTACGCATCCTGAATACCTAAATTCCACATAACTCAACATGTTTAGGAAATCAATATTTACGTAAATGTTACATGTTTCTATGCGACATTCACATTATATACGGTAACATTTGGTTCGGGTGTATCATGTCCGTTAAATTATCATCGTGTTATGACGATGGTACCCACAGCAGCACCACCAAGTTCACCATCGTGTGTCTCATTAAACAATGACACAAACATTTACACAATTAGAACACAAAAACTCGGTCCCGGTGGTTAATCTCCTCCTAACCTGTAAAGCACACCACATCTGCGGAACCTCGGAGTCGTAGAAAGTTTTCTTATATCGTAACTGTACACGAAACAGTTTGTATTGACAAGAGTACGTGGATAAATTACTGTACCAAATAAAGCGCTTATCAACAGAGAATGAATTTCAAAAGGTGTAAACTCTTTGAATCCCAGAATGTTGAAGACTGTGTCTATCAGATTCACTTATGACAGTCAAATACTGCACACGAAGAAGACACTGATATGAATCTGTGGATGCAAACTGAAATTCTAAAATTATATACGTATTCACTTTAGTGTTCATATAAAACACGGGTAACGTTGAAAGAGAAATTACACAATGAACAGCGACACGACACTTATCGTACCACTAAGTTGGTTGGCACATGACGACAGCAGTGTTCACTCCGTCCCAACAAAACAACGTAGATGTTCCAACTGCATCTGTCACCAGTGGTCCACCGGTCCACCGAGTGTGTGTACGCCTCGACACAACAAGTTCCCTCCTCCCAGGCGTCCCCCGCGCCTCAACGCTGAGCGCCTCATCCACCAGAATGTGTAACAGGAACCACCGTCGCAGTACTGTTGCAGGCATGCGCCTGGAAACCACAGCCTGCAGACGCATCAGACGCTACGTAGCATGGAACTAGTACTGAGCGTTCGCTAACAGAAACCCCCGGAACACGAGAGAAACTAGATTTCGCGGGGAATCTGGTAGTCTAGGGAGATAAACATATAGGCATTCATGAAATTCTTGCACAACTGGTGGGCTAGTATTGGCGATGTAGAATATTCGGATCTGTACTAGCACAGACTCCGCAAGTGAATTAATTAATTGCTTAATGAATGAGAGACGACTGCTTAGTTAATCACTTAGTATGGATCAATGAATTCCATAACGCAAGTATTAATAAACACAACACCTGATATTCTAGTAGCGCTTGGTCCATCAATCTGCATCTTAGTAAAATCTTGACTTGAAACGGGATAAAACAGCGTCATAAACACATACCTTCTTTGCTTTATCTGCTACAGAGGGGTGACGCATTACTAGTTTTAAAAATTTCAGAATAAGCTGTATGACCGAAAGCAAATAGCAACATTTCAACACATCTTATGCGTATTGGACCGTGCATCATCTTGGTATTTGAATAAAGGTAGACCAACTAGATGACACTTGCTTTATTAGTGGTTCAGCCTACACTCGGATACCACATCACCAACAGACAACCCCGCTACATAACACCAGCACGCCTCAAGTCAGCCTACACAACAACGCAACAAATAGTCGCAAGCTCCTGAAGATGGATGTATTAACATCTGAAACATATTGAGCAGTAAACTGACATAATAAAGCAAGTGTCATCTAGTTGGTCTACCTGTATTCAAATTTCAAAACATGTTTCTGATCGGATTATTTTTGAATCTGCAGCTTTGAAGCTGCTGAGTGCAACAGCGTTTGTTCGATCATACAAATGAGTTTATACATTAGAGCAGCAAGCTTATCCACTCTTTATAGAGCTGTTTTTCACACACAGGCTTACGTATTTTCTGTAGCGACTGCTAGGGAGCTTATTATTCAAAAACATTATACTAAAATTTATTCCTATGCGTATAAGATTTTGACAATTTTATATTAAATTTGGTATCAGGCAGTATCAGGTCTTGCCCATCTTACCGTGTTTAAAATAAAAGTTGCGGATCAGAACACCGTACTTACGGGACAGTATTCTGAACTTTGACATTCTGGCTCAGATGTTTCGCGTTGCGTTTACCTATAAGAACTGACCGAATGTAGATCTTTCTTGTAATCTACTGCTTCAGGATGACGTAAATCCCGTCACAGAAATTCTTTTTGTCTTCATTTTGTATTTCTAACACAGGACGATTGACATAGTCCAAATAGTAACATTATTCGTAGCATAGGTTTTTACTTCCATAAGTTTCCTGCCATTCTGCACAACCACCTTCAGTCTGATTGCAATACAATTTCACGTCCCTCGTATTGGTCACGTGATTACAGCAGTGTTGTCGAATTTTGTGCGCGGGTTGCCTTCCATTGACCCAGCGTAATACAAGACTGACTTTCCCATAGGAATAAACGTAGACTAAGGAAACGAGTTTTCGGAACGCACAAATCTACAGATGCTTTACCGTAATTTTGCTTTTCAACAAATGTTGTAAGCACAAAATACATTTTAAAAAAAGTTCATCTAATGACAGTCTTATAAATTTATGTAGTACACTGGCAGAAACATTTGGAAAAAATCATTATATTCCGACAATACTGAAGGAACAAGAGACAAATTATTGTGAGGCGCTGCTTTCCCACTTAATGTTGGAGGCTAGCATGAGGGATTTATTTATTTATTTGATGCGCATTATTTCCAATTCTGCTCATTAAGTGAGATTTTATTAGTATTTGTATTTGGCACCATTTCAAATTTTGAGCTGAGACAGCGCAGTCGGAATAGCAACTCGGTACGGTCTAGACGGTCCGGGTATCGAATCCCGGCGGTCCTGGGACCTACCCAGCCTCCTGTACAGTGGGTATCGGGTACCTTTTCGGGGAATAAACTGCTGGGGGTTGGCTTTGACCACCCACCCACATCTAGCGCCGAGAGTAAAGAAAGAGTAGACTTATACTTCTATCGCTTCTTTAGGACTTTATGGCCTCTTCTAGGATGAATCTGACTTCACTTCATAATTTCAAATTGACATATGTCAAATTCGCGTAAAATGCTAGCCCACTGTATACAAAGCGCATCTTATAAGAGCGCCTGCTTTCTAACTGCAGACACGCACCAAATTAAGTGCACATGACTAAGCGACTGTCGTGACGTTGGCACAACTTGCTGATCAAACCACAGGGACGTTCTGAAAATAGCCTTGTTATAACCATTCTTATATAATTACAAACACCTGAAAAGTGAATTAGATTTTAGAGGTACTTACTGGTACAGCAATGTAAGGTGGTTTGTGAGTGATGTGCCGTTGCATCCTGTCTGTTCTTAGTAGTGCCCAGCTTGTGAGGAAACATTCACCATCCTACGGTTCTGCCCCCCCCCCCCAGTCGAGTTTGTGCCAGCTTCCCCAGTTTTATAAAGCATCTCTGCACATTCCTTGTCTGTGCAGTTCACTTTGCAGACCATTACACGGAAGCAACCTCCTTCAGTTTCACATCCAATCTAAGGTACAGTCACTTCGCATAACACGTAACTTCCTCGAAGCTGATTATATTCCAGTTTCTGAAATCACAACCAACCACAGAAATTTTATAGGAGGGTGTACCACCATATTAAAAGTATAATACTGATCAAAATATCCTCGTGTAAGTAAGTGTATATCAAAGTATAATAGTTACTGGACCACCTTCCATTTGCATGATCAATCCACATATCCAAAAAACATATACAAAGCTATGTTGAAGAAATTTTTATATAAATATATAACTTTTTTATGCCCCTATTACGAACCTAAAAAATAGACATATAATTATACACAGATAGAAGATGTTGCTCTTACATGAAGTAAACATGTTTTACAATGGTCTGAAATTTTTGTTGGCATTTGGAACACAATATTATAAGCACGAAGTATTTTATCTGTAAAGAATGCAATCATGATTTTTTTTAATAAATCAAGATGTCTTCTTTTGAAAATTTTTTATTATTCGTACTTCCTTTGAAGTTTCTTAGTTTACCTGCTATTATGATATAAAAGATGGCTCCTGAACGAAATGTAAGTGTGTGTGTGTTATGTGTAAACACACACACACACGTACATTTCGTTCAGGAGCCATCTTTTATATCATAATAGCAGGTATGTATATATATAAACACACACACCATTCCATGTCATTGCAATGATTAAAGGAAAAATCCAGCAAAAATGTTAATATTCATACTGAGAAGCATAACAAACGCGTCTATAATATTGTGTGAGACACTTCTCGTACATTAAAATTAAATAAATGACGACGGAGCAAGTCTTTCAATGTCGAGTCATGAAAGGAATCATTAACAATCAAAACACAAGGAGCAAAAATAAAGTTTCAGTAAATCTGAAGTTATACAGATTCCTTGTAATTGATACTTATAAGAAATTATATTTATTTCGTAATATTCTCTACATGTTTCGGTCCATGATAGCCATCTTCAGGGAGAGCTTATTTGGAAAGGAATACATTTTAATATAAGCCTTCCCAAAGATGAACATAAATAAATTCATTTAAATTGCAAAAGTATACAAATATTGCTAAAATGTATAAAATGTAAAATTATGATAGATGTTAGACATTTCTCTACAAATTTATGCTTGAGTTGCAAACATCTATAAGTGTTGATGTCTTCTTTCGAAAAGAGTTTTGTCCCGGAAAATAGTTAGTTAAGGATTATACGAAAGTCAAGTTTCCGTGATACAACTATAAATATCAACACATAACACACGGTACATGTATTCAGATTACATAGTTCTACAATTAAAGCTTAGAATTCGTGTGTAACTCATTAATTTGTTATAAGTTTTTAATTCTAAGTTAACTGTTTTCCAGAATATAACCCCTTTTCGAAAGAAGACACCAACATTGCTAGTTGCTTGTTTGCCACTTCAGCATACTTTATTTAAGTAGCACACGAACAATTGCACATATATAGTCTTTAACAATCTAAAATTTACATTAAAACACTTAAAACGCTCCTACATGTTTCGATCATACGATCATCCTCTAGGAGCATACTTTGTTCCTTGCTAAAGTTATAGATTTAAACACTCTCTGAGTGTTTTAAACTATAACTTTAGCAAGGAACAAAGTATGCTCCCTGAGGATGATCTATGATCGGAACATGTACGAGCGTTTTAAATGTTTTAATGTAAATTTTAGATTATTATAAACTATATATGTGCATTTGGTGGTGTGTTACTTAAATAATCTACAAAATGCACGGTGCAACGATAAAGACTTCAGCATACGTTTGTAATGGAACGTAAAAGATCTCAAATATTTTTTTTATTTCACACATTTTAGCAATGTTTCCCTTCACTAACTGGCATTGTAAATTAATTAGTTTAGTATGCAGTCTTTAGCAACATTTATATTAAAATGTATTCCTTTGCAATTAAGCTCTCCCTGAAGATGGTTGTCATAAGCCGAAACATGTATCAGAAGTAATAGGAAAGAACAAACCAGTACTTATGCAGTTAGCTGGTAATTATGTTGCATATATCAGTACACGCTGTACCATCACATAGCCATCGTTAGCTTGATGATAAAAGTAGTACAGTTTCCTTCGTTTTGTGTTCCTAAACGAATAGTGGGGTTGCTTACAGGTCGTCAATGCAGGTAGCGAAGAAATTTTATACAACGCATGCGTATTGAAACGTGCATAAGTATATAGTCATTATACTCCCCTTCTTTTTCTTTTTTACTGTACAGCTTGCCTAAATATAAGTAATAGATCGAAACTGCGTCACAGAACCTTACATGGACGAATACGTCTCTTCAAGGTATGTAGCATGCAGATTTTAGGAATTTTTGTAGGAAAGGAAAGCCGATGGTGGAAAATCCAAAATCGTGAAAATTCTAAGTACAGGACAGACTAGCACTTTATAAATAAAAATGTTTTTTTACTTTTAAAATGACGGACGAAAGGATCAATAATGAGCTAAGTTCATATCAGCATATAAAATGATCACTGTGAATATAAGGCTTATTTTCTCTATGTACTTTGACATTTTTAAGTGTTTAGTAAAGCTGCTCTTATTGCAATGAATATTAATAATTGGCGTTATTTTGTTTCTGGCTCGGTCTTTACCGTTTGCAAATTCGTCTAGCTTATTCCTTCATCTTCTTAAGCGGAATTTATAAAGTCCTTTTTTCACTTTGTTTTAAATTTTAAGACATGTTTCGTGATCGTTCCACCCACGTCTTATAAATTCTGTCTCCTTATTCATTCCAAAAATATTTAATCTTTTCTCTCTGTTTGTTCCGTTACATGTTTAACAAACTCCTCCTCTCTACATGCCTCAAAAACTTTATTTCCTAAAGTTGAATCCCCTTCCCTTATCGTTCTCTCTCATCACCTCCCACATTTCCCATCCATACAAGCCGGCTTAGTTGCTTTATTCCTGAAATTTTATGTCTTTACATTTAGGAGTTCTTTTATCTGAGAGAACTTCTTTTCACACAAGTGGAATTGAACTTCGACATTTCATTACTGTCTCACTGCTACTATTTTACAATATATTCTTAGCAAATGACCAACTTAATGCACTAGTTTTTGTTTTATAATAAGTTTATTATACTCCTCTACATGTTTCGAGCACTGTTGTGCTCATCATCAGGAGGTCAAATTGTATTATACAGCATCTGGTATCATCACACCATGTAGGTGGCTGCCTGGTCTGCAGCAGCAGACCAGGCAGCCACCCATACGGAGTGAAAAATGCACCGGACGGCCACCTACATGGTGTGATGATACCAGATGCTGTATAATACAATTTGACCTCCTGATGATGAGCACAACAGTGCTCGAAACATATAGACGAATAAAATAAACTTATTATAAACAACAATTTGTGTATTAAGTTGGTCAATTGTTAAGATTATACTGAGAAGCACACTCAGCAAAACATCAAAATTTACAATATATGTTTTAGTGAAAACAACTAAATATTAAAGCCGATTTTACATATTTTATAAGAACTTCAATTTATAATTAAATTTCTTTCAAAACCAATGGACAAGATTCTCATTCATAGTTTAATCTCTATTACGATAGTTCCATAGCCTCTTCCAAATGTAGTTCTACAGACAGTGTGATCTAGTGCTTCTTCTTTCAACTTACAGTATTCTGTCGTCTCCTTGAGGTCATCCGGTAGCTGCTTATGTTTTCTTTTTCGTCTTCCTGTCACATCTATCCTTCCCTCTAACTTTCCTTCAGCAACTTTTCTTAGAAGCAGGTCCAACACAAGATGTGTTTGATCCAGTTAGCCGTCCTTCTATTCACCCTACATTGTTTTTTCGCTAGGCGAAATAACCAGCAAATGCGTTCAATCAATAATTGCATTGCATTTTATTGAACGTATTTGTTTGTTAATATACTGAATATTTGAAAACGCACGATGTAATATAAAATTTGAATAATCTCATGAATTTCTCTGTTTTAGGAAAGAGACTGTACAGGAAAAGTAAAAGTACGGTAGTTTTACAATTTTCTTTCCACATCGCAGTAAAACAGCCGATCGCAGTTCTTATCCTAAAAAAAATTACTGAATGATTGAAAATGACTAGACCAAAGCGCTTATTTCCTGATATCATCACACTATTATTTTTCCAGTATAATTTCACATAAGCCATTTTATAGGATGAACTTCAGTTTGTTTGAAAATGAGAATTTCTCAACTCAGACCATCTTGGACCGAAATATAATTTCTGTAATCTCGGGCCCCTTTTATTCATTTTTTTTGACAATTTAAACCCACCGAGGTGAAGTCCATTCGTTTTCATCTTTATTGTTCATCAGAGGAGCTGTAAATATTTCAGATTCTATATTCAGATTTCAGGAAGACCACCGAATAATGAATCGTAAATTTTTTTAAGGAAAGAGGTAATGACTTCACTTGGTGCACTACCTCGGAGAATTTCCAGGCGGTAACGAAGGAAAACAGACATAATATTTTAAGACAGACGGTCTTCGAACAGAGAACCTCCGGTACACGAAGCAGGATAGCTACAAAACTGACCACCATGTCAATTCGCTGCGTTTTTCTATCTCCGTCGTCATTATTTTTTCTTCATTTTAAGACATTGAGAATTTTTTAAAACGGTTGACCGCGGGAGAACGAAATATAATTGCGCGAAGGTGGGGCATATTTTGGCAAGAGAGCTGAAGGGTTTAAATAAGCAAGATCCAAATATAGAATTTAAATGACACAGTAACCGAATTTCCTTCATTTCTAACGCCATTTTATTTAATTAATACTCCAACAAATGCACATATGTTAATAAAAGTCCAACCAGATGCAACAGTATGCAGACATTTATTTACTGCAAAGTCACTCCACATGTTTCGGGTGTCACAGTACCCATCATCAGGAGTACTAAAAACTGTAACCGCAGCTTCCGGTACAGGTAATAATACTGGTACAGCTACTTACCTGCAACGTGGCCTGATCACAGAGTGCCTCTCTAAACTGTGCAGCATAGGCACGCACCACGGCACCCCTAATTTATCTAATTACAACAAATACGCCGCAATAACACCGACTAGGTCCATGTCAACGGACACAATAGAACCATTACTGTAATTTTAGCCAAGCACTCTATAAACAGCTACCTGATGATGGATCCCTTTTGATCCGAAACATGTTGGAGCAATTTTAAACATTTTATAATAATTCTAATTGTATATACGAATTATATATTTGTGCATTTGTTAGATAATAAAGTATTTTAAATGTCATTGATGCACGGTACAAACATGAAGAATATATTTGCATTTGGTGGTGTATTAATTAAAATACAGACGCACGGTGCAACGATAAAGTTTCCAACGTCATGTTCGCATCCACATAAATCTGTATATAAATTTTTTTAAATTCTTTGGTCAGCGCAGTGGTCACGTAGTCGTGATATCCTTAGCGTAACGTTACATATGAAAGTAGGATGATCCACCTAACGGTTATATTCATATTTTAAAAAATGTAAATATTCTTAAACATACGTTGCAACACGTACAAGATTGAAACAAGCTACATTAATTGTCAAATACGATGAAACTGTCACTGTATTTGACAGTAATTTTGAGATTAAATTGGATTTCCGCTCTATGACTGTGAAAAGCACACAACATTCCATTAGCCTATAATACAACAGCATTTCACAGTAGGGTGCGGGAGATTACTTATCTCAGAATGCACTTAAAATCGGAAAAACTGTTCATGCCACTGTTTGCTGTTTTTGAAAGAGTATCGCCACTTGTTCATGGTCGAAAAAAATTCGGCAAAATACCGAGTTCTTAATTTTGGAACATAATATATCACTTATTCATGTACTGGGTGTATCTAAATATTTGTAGTTCAGTGAACCCACATTACAACAAGTTAATTTCAATGTAAGGACGCCAACAGTGTTAGAGGTACAGCCCCCACCTTCGGCTGAACTGAATCCCTTAGAATTTTATGTGCAGGAAAACTTAAAAAATCTGTTTTATTCAGATCCAATTGAAAATGAAGAGACACTTCAACAAACAGAGTTATGATGCTTGTCAAACCAAGCACACCCCCACAGAGTCCTTGGAGAAGTTTGGACATCCCATGATCATACTTGTCCATGCGTGCGTTGATTCGACTGAAGATTGTTTTGACCATCAATTGTGAATTGTGACTTTAGAAAATAAGAACTCAAAGTTATTACATTGGAAACCTGTATTTTGAGTGTATTAAGTTAGTTCTTAGTAAAATATTATACAGTTAAGTTATTTAGTGTTGCATGTAGTCTTTAAAGTATCCTCGAAGACCACTTATTTGTGGTTACAGATTTACGCGCAATTTTGTTTGTTTTTATTTGGATAACGCACTCTCGATATTTGTCCAACCATTCTAAATACACCCTATATATACAGGTATATATATATATAGGGTGTATCTAGAATGGTTGGACAAATATCAGAATTGATTTGACATATATATGTCAAATCAATTCCATACTTCCAACAGGTCTTGAAAAATAATGACAGAGCCAAAAATTATTAACACATATCTACTTCCTTTATGAAGAAAAAGTAGGAAATATTCTTACATTTATTTTT
>Ga0131853_10013730_pt1 | contig 14847 bp, 5 predicted proteins | sample TergutLab28metaG_FD_92764 | JGI IMG/M metagenome (GOLD analysis project Ga0131853, IMG submission 92764) | Labiotermes labralis P1 segment gut microbial communities from Petit-Saut dam, French Guiana - Lab288 P1 (version 2) (version 2) | ecosystem: Host-associated > Arthropoda: Insects >... | reverse complement strand
GCTAACCTCTAAAGTTGCATTTTATATATTTATTCAACAAATATAGGTACTGAATATTTTAAACATGGTATATACTCTCCGTTTTTTTCTCTTCAAAATGCAGTTTATTTCATAATTCTAACGCATTTGGTCCCTATATTATTCACATTTTATATACAGGTGTGCTAAAATTAAAAAAAAATAATTCCGGCGCCAAAAGATTAAACCATTGAAAGCAGACATGTATGAAAGCGTCTAAGGAGGTGGCCTCAGACCATGAAAGTATCTATGAATTATATAAGACACATTGTTTGTCAGTCAACAGTTACAAATATTGCTGTGATGCAGATATTTTGACGTTATGTCCGTCAAAATTAACTTATAATTCACCTATAGAATATGCACGCAAGTATTAAGCTCTTCGAAAAAAACAGAACGTAAAAAGAATGCACATTTCTTACCCCATGACATGGTACACCCACTTTACCCATTCCTACTCTACTGTCAGAATGTCATTAGGATTTGCGGTACACGAGTAAATGTATATAATTTTATTTACGCCCATATGAAACGTATGACTTACCGTGAGTATTTTTTTTCCCACGGAACTTGTAAATGGTTACCAGTAAATTGTGCTGGTATTTATATACCGAATTTCAACCAAATCGACAAATAAATTCCAAATTAAAATATAGTATTATTTATGCATGTAAATAAAACACGGCTTTCACTGCGTCGATTTCCTCAAAACCCACAATCCCTCAATAAATTTTTGTGGGCATTTTCTATACCGATTTTTTTCCACATCGTACGAAAAATAGAGATAGTACGGGCGAAATTTCGTTTATGTCCTTGAGTAAATTATGACTGACAAGCATTACATGGAAATCTCCACCAAATGTCTCTCATATCAGTCAATGAATGTGGAAACTGGGGGGAGGGGGGCTGGTGTAAAAATTACGACTTTAAGACAAGTTTTGACTGTGTCACTGAGTGGATTTGCACGAAGCTTACACTTGTACGACAGTTATTTTTAAATGACCACCTTAAATAACTTTATGAAAAGCTGACAGTCTGTGTGGTCAGTAATGGTAAGTGACAGACGCACAGACGGATGGACAGGGTCCCAATGTGAATCCTTTTTTTTTCCTTCGTAAAGAACACTTAGCAACAGTAGGGAAGTGATTATGATGATGATAATGATAATAATAATGATAATAATAGTTGTACAGAACTACGAATTTGAGTTCTGCTCGGATCTCTTGGTTGTAACATGGTGTATTGTAACTGATTTTTAAGTACGACATAGTTGGACCATATGGGCACATGACCCGACATCATAATTCCAAAACATTTTCGAAAAGTGATTAGTTTGTTCGAACCTCAGAACAAATGAAAGTTGGTATCATGGATAATAATCTAACCTATATACATGAAGGTATTGCTGTGATAGACTGTCCATGCAGGTTAAGCCGTTAACTGCAGCATTTGGAGTAAGCAGCGATCCTGAAATTATTGTGTATTTAACGAAGTTGTTATTAGGCGTCACTGGATGTTACGATGACAGTGAATAATGAATTGGAAAGGACATGCATGTACTGAAGAGATCATGCCTTAATTTGAGACATTATCCCTGACATTTACCAGCAGGGCTGAATAAAGCGAACAGGACATTGGCCGATTTCTGATCTAAGGCTTTAAGATGGGGTGTTAGGAATACAAAGCAAGGGTGTTATTCACTCAATGATCACGTTCAGTACCTTACTTCCTGATCATGTATTTAGTCATACATCTACTACTAACCCTCTTTAACAGATTATTGGAAGAATTTCAAGCACAATGTGCGCCAGTTTTTCAATATAAATTAGCCTTTTCGTCTTAAAGAAACTTCTAAATCACAGTTGCAATATGCTGTCTATGCCAACACATCACTTACTTACTTATTTAGTTACTTACATCCTTACTCCATGGAGTCCTTCTTAAGGAATGCCAATACGTCAACTGTAAGTAATTATGCAGCGTATAGTGGTAATTCCTTGGTGACGTTTCGGAATAATGTATCGGTTCCATCTTCAAGGGCCAAATCTTGTAGATGGGACCGATAGATTGTTCCGAAACGTCGGAAACTGATTACCACTGTACGCTTCGTAATATCCCAGAAGAGTGCAGATCTCATCAGCAACGCGGCGGAAGCCTGATATCACACATAGTCTAAGATTTAACCCGTAAGAGATGAATGAGAACTGAATGAAATGCTGAAGTTAGATTATTAGGATAAAACTCTTGAGAATAAACTTATTTCGCAGCCGACAAATAGGGAAGTCCGTAAATAATATAACATACAAAACACAAAGTCGTCATTCAAGTTATTCGCGGAGGGAAAGCCGGCGTTATTCATTTCTGGCCTGCAAATGTTTAACTTAGGTGGGTATAGTCAGTCACTGAAAAATATTACAATAAAGCATGACACATGAAATATACAAGACCGTAAAATAAAGCAGGAAAACTCTCCTGTCCGATTCGTAAAAAAACTATATTTACTTTTCAGTGATAAGCAAGTCAGTTCGTAATCTAGATCTACCAAAATCATATTTTTAGTAGATGAAATTACGTATTTGTTTAGTGCATTAGAATTTGCCTATCATACGCGACTAAACGTTAATTGCAGCATAATTAAAATTCTTAATCGATTACTGGTTTTTTTGGATGCCTGTATTTATTGACTACAATTTGAAGTTTAGAGTAGGATGCTGAGTTTGCGATTTATGGATCCTGCACTGGCACAAGCTGTGTGTTTGTGGATTGAAAGGAAGCAAAGGAGCTGTATAATATTCGTGTTTCCTGCGTGGGAGCTCAGGTCTTAGTAAAACTGCAGATGGGGAACTAGTTTGAAGTGAAACAGAAAGCTGAATGAGTATCGTATAATATTGTTAGGGCGATGGCTATAAGCAGAATTAGACTGGCTTCACACGTAGCATGAGTGTTTAAGGTCTAGGATATATAGATCAAGGCGACCAGTTGGGTTATACGAAAATGGGTGAGAATGATATTAAACGTACAACGAAATTAGAGGTGGGAGACTGGATTGAGCATGGGTCAAGAGAATACAGTCGTGAACCTTCGGGTTTTGTTAATAGGCCAAGGATTTCTTGCCTTGCTGGCTGACGAACAGCTTGTCAAGGAGAACTCTGCTATATAGAGTTCATTGTGGGTTTATTGTAACTCCTACTTTATATGAAATTGTTATTGGTCTTCATTAGATTCACAAAGAAAATTATCATAGAAAGGATACATTTTACATAGGATAAAATATAAGGCTCATGATGACGCCAGTTATTACTTTAAACATTTTCTTGAGTTTAATACAGAGTAAAACGCAACTTTGTTTCCAATTTGCCATTCCTTAATATTTTATTATTTTCAAACTTAGCTAACGTGATCCTCTTGTGCTGGTTGATCAGTAGTGACACAAATCCACACAAACACGATATTTTAACTCCGCACTTTCATTTATTTAATTTCCTACAACATGTTTCGGTCGTTCGATTCGACCTTCATCTTGTGGAAATCACAAGTACATAATTTTTTAAATTTATTTTCTGTTTATGATATCACTAATGGTTAAAATTAGCCCTAATGCCTTGTAGGAAGTACCACGGTGTAGTTCAGTATGTGGGTGCTAAGGTTTCGGATGAACTGTCTGCTTCCATTTGCAGGATAGGGAAAACCCAGAAGATTGAGGCAACGTGTTCTTTCTAAACTTTCGCATTTCTTTATCCGACTACACGGAGTCTCCTCCCCGAAAAAGGCAATCTTAAACGTACTAAACTTTTCTCTCTCTCTCTTGTTCGAAATTTGTATTATTTCAAGTTTAAAAGGGAATAATTTACAAGACAATGTAACACCAGCTTTTATGTCCTTGACTTTAAAATGTACAGGTGTATCGCAATATTCCGTGTAGGAAGTGGACACACAACTTTACCCACGCTTCTGCAAGTTCATTACATACGTGACCTATTTTGAGCGGCCAGATTCTGCCTCCTGTTTCAGCGAACAGCCTGAATCAAAAAGTAGGACACTTTTTTTTTTTTGCTTGGCTTTAAATTTTGACTTAAAATCCAAGTAAATTTCTCAGCAGTTATCTGTATTCATGGATGTCATTTGCAATACAACTGCACATGTGTTCTGCTCGGTGGTATGAGGCATGAAGCTCAGTGGTGCTGATCGGTAGCATATGTCATGCATGGAAGAAGCCCGGCAACAGATTTAGTGTATGCCGCATAGATTATACCAACTTTTGGCAAGTCCACAAATAGATTAACGCCCACTAAGAGCTTACAGTGTACATTAGTTACTGGTTCTTACGTCATGTGTGAAGCATCTCGGTTCGATAAGACATAGCGAGGGGTGGTTCATAATCCACTTAGATTAAATTTTATATATTTTATGATGAATTCTAAACCACACTTATTCATATTGTAGAATATTTTTATTTCGCACTTTTAAATAACATACAAAAAACCGGCTTGGTACAATTGTAATTTAGTGTCCAAACATTCACATGAAAGGACATAGGAAATATGAAACTTCAGTCAGGTTAGTTGACTTCTTAACTGAAAATCTATTTTGGAAATTCTGATTATAGTGTGCCATTGTCCAGCAGATTGCAGTCTAAAACGTTTTCGTGTTATCTCATTATTTGCATTTAATTATCTGCATTGTATAACTTATATGAATTCACCTGTAATTATATTTGTGAATGTGGTAAGGTTTGTTTGCGATATCATGACCTACTGAACTACCGACAGGATACTTTCAAGATGAATATTTGTAGAAAGCTTATGATTCGGAATTGATGAAAATCTTCTTTATTTTATTTAAGCCCTTCTCAAAAATGGTTTCTAAGAGAAAAGTTAATGTTAAAAATTTATAGTGTTGCCTTTACCGGAAACCATGAAAAGTGCAAGAAATGTTAGCTTCCCTTGGCCTCCGGTTGGTGGCAACACATCATAAGAGGCTCGCACGAGCACTAAATTGCAGCGGAAGCTTTAAAACAATTATCTTCTTACCCAGGATTTAGTTATGTCCAACAGATTATGTCATTCCCTTCAAGCGGTTCAGAAGACGATTTTCGACACATCGCGTTTGCTTTGACAATCAGTAAGGCTTAAGGACAGAAGCTGAAACGTGTTAGGATATACCCACCATTACTTTTATTTTTCCTACGGCCGGCTGTTTGTGGCATATTTCCCATCATCATTTGACAAAGTCTGATGCAAATGTTGAAGGCCATCCATATCTTATTAAAATACTAGATTCGTACCATAAAATATTTTATATAGAGAAGTTCTTTCAAGTTTAAAACATACAAATAAACATTTGTTTATTAAATATTTTATTGTTTTTACGTGCGAATTATTCGCGTGACTAGTTAATAAATGGTTTGCGACCTTTTGTAACAAATGGTCACAACATTTTACTTGAAGGACTGAGGAGCAGAACAAGAAATATCAGCTTTGAAAGCCAACCTCTAGACCTTAAGTTGAATGCGGAATATGCCAATGCAAAGCGAAATTTTTGATTACACCTTAAGTTTAAAAGTGTTAATTGACTTAGCATTTAAAACACAATTTCGAACATTGCTAACATTACTAACAGAACAACCGATTTCTTTTTTGGCGCGACGGCCCCGAGTGTGCCAGGGCCTCCTCATTCACGAGGTTTCTAAACACACACAAAACGACGCACCACAGTCAGTAGGACTCCTCTGGACGAGTGATCAGCTCGTCGCGGAGACCTCTACCTGACAACAACAACAACAACAACAACATTCACAACAAACATCCATGCCCCCTGCGGGATTCGAACCCACAACCTCAGCAGGCGAGCGGCCGTAAACCTACGCCTTAGACCGCGCTGCTACTGGTACCGGCGGACAACCGAATTATTCGGAGAAAAATCTGTCCTGTTGCCCGTTTCTTCACCACAAAACACACATTGACTGGCCCTCGATTGACCTGGGACCCCCGTGGTGAGAGACCACGAATCGACCGGAGTGGTTCGACTTTCGACAAAGAAAGATGTTCCCTTCTTCAAAGGGTTCAGATTACCTTCGGAGCCCACCTAGCTAGCTGCTGGCTCTTACAACAAAAGTAAAACGGCGGGGCCTTGAAACCGACCATTCATCTGCGTCTAGTGCCGAGGTTAAGAATGCGTGGAACTATACCTCCGTATGATTTCATTTGGAGCACAGCGATAAATTACTTTATTTTACTTTCTGTTACGAAAATGAGCACCAAGCACTGTAGTTTTTGACCTCACTCCAATGGGGTGCTTTTATAGACTACTGAAATAACCACGTTAAACAGAAACCTCTCTGAAACTGAAACTTGTTCATGTATCTTGATATTCTCGTTTTTGAAGCAGGTTTTATTGCCCTACATGTGCTTTGCTTGCCTGCCAGTATGTGTGGGAAGGTTTCAGAAAGAGATCATTAGCTGCTGCCACTAGCCTGCACGAATTCTGTAGCGTCAGCAGGCTTGCGCGCTCCTCCCATATTTAGCAACCGTTCACAGACTACAGCAACATAATCGTATTAATATAAGAAGTGCAGTTTCATTGCATTGATAGACATAATACTGTATTAAGTTGCTGAACAACCTCATAACGTTAAATTGTACTTCTCCCCGCCTTTCAGTTTATTTATTGTGTTCTCTCTTCTGTATCTTCAAAATTTTAATAAGCTCTAGTTTGGCGAGACAATGGGCTTGACAACAGGATGATCGGACTTGTATTTCTGGCCGTATTGGGTATTTTTCTCTGTTATCGCCCTAGGATCGGCTGTGTGGCTCACCTTGACTCTTTCATCCCCGTGGACTACGGCTGGTCCTTTAAACCAATAGTAAAACAGTCGTGTTTTTTCTCCATGTGCTTACCACTGCCTAATTTTGAAGGATAAGAAAGACGGAGTGTTACATCCTAATCAGGACATTTCTGTACCTGCATGTAGTGTCAGGCATTTACCTTCCGACTGATAAAAGATCTAACAATTACTCCCGAGTTCTTTCCTTCAGATGCTTCCTTATAAGCTGATATAAAGGGGCTAGCTATGTTCATAAACACAGTATGAAGTAGGGATATAGCTAGTTGAAAATCGCAGTGAAGACACGAATAGATTTCTCCTGGTGATTTTCCTCCCCCACAAACATCTGCATATATCACGCAGTAACTGAGTGTGTGTGTGTGTGTGTGTGAATATCTTAAATTTTCAAAGTTCTCGGCGAGATTACATAAAACGCACTCTGTACCAGATAATTTTTATTGAATATTATCATCCTCGAATTAGTCCCATCCTGCATTAACACGACTCCAACGACTCTCACATTATTTCGGCTTACCATATACGATGGGAAAGATTAGAATCACACGCTAATTTTTTAATAGGAAGATCTAACGTACGTGCAATAATTGGGAGATCTAGGCGTAAATAAAAACGTAATATTTAAAACTAAACCTAAAGGAGCGGGGCGTGGGCTGGCTTCATTTAACGAACCTATGTTAGTGGCAATAGAACTGTGACTGGAACATTTGGGCACGATATAAAAGGTGGGAAATTCCTTGAATAGCTGAGAGATTATCGGCGTCTCAGTGAATGTGCTGCAAGATGGTTTGGAAAAAATAGAGACTGTAGAGTTAATCTGACAATACAATAACTTAGCTACTCGATTTAACGACGCCGATTTGTTGAATGTTTGATCTAGAGTCGCCGAAGCATGTGTACACCTGCTGCGCTCCCAGACTTCTTGCCTTATACGACTTCTTGCTTCACTGTTTTACGCTTGTCTTGATTCGATACTCGCGTGTAATCACGACGGTACGTCAGATTTGTTCAGACCCAACATGTATTCCACTCATGGGTGTGTTCTTTTGCGTGCAGCCTGTCAGGCTATCTGCGTAGCCCCTCACTACCATGCGAAACGTCCCTGTGTAACGGTTAGCAATTTTACTTCCTGTGCAGTGGATTCAGGGCTTATGACCTAGGCCTGAAAATCATGATTCTTCCCTGTCCTGCATTTAGATTAATACTTGCACATTTACAGGACTGGATAATTTCCTTCCTTAGTTTTACATGGTCATCATTCGTAGTCATTAGTCCAATGTCATCCTTCAACGCTTTGAGTTGTCCAGCTGACAAATATTCCAGTAAAATATTTTGGACATGTCTGGGCTGAATAATACCAAAAAGAGCATAAAGGGCTTTAAAATTTTGATGATAAATTCTTCAAAATAAAGGATCATAAACACCCACTAGCTGTGACATGCGTCTAATATTTGTCCTATGTCAATAGATATTATTAGATAACAGTATTTACTAAACGGAGGCTGCAGGATTTTACGTCAAATATGGACGTTGCAGTACGCACACAACCACGCCTTACACACCTACCATCTTCTACTCCTGTTTTTAGTCTCATACTGAAATACATTACGAAAGTTTGACATTTTACATGTTCCGTGCATGAATTAAATGTGTAATATTTATTACAAATAGCAACAAATGCATTTGGATTTATAAATGTAATTTTATTGCCTATTAATCACCAAGAGGTTTTGGCCGCTCATGTAGCCTTCTTCAGGGTGATGGGAATAAGTATACAAATATATTTATAATACGCGAAAAATTTAAGACTGAAGACCAAGTCTTGCCCTTATGTTTGAAGATATGATCTTGGGGGACGTAAAGCATAAAATTATGAATGGACGGTATCCAACAGTGGTATTTTGTAGACATGATCGTCAGTATTCCTATTACTTAAAGAAGAAAACTTCTTGACCAGTTGTGTAACTGTATTCATCAACTTCCAGTCAATACTCAGAACACTGGATTTAGATGGCTTACGTAGATGAGAGGATGGAGTTAACAGACATCTTGAGGAGGCGTTGTGTAGGCGTACGTGCGAGATTCAATTGGCTCAAGATGGAGTCTGATTGTAAGCTTCTGGGAAAAAATGAATGATTTAAACAAATAAATTTACTGTCCGGATGAGCTTAGTGATTAGGAATCTTTTCATTTCTCTCTTTTCCGGAGTTACATAACTTGGTTTCTTATATGTATTGTATTAATAATTGAATACATTGCTGGATTGATTTGTAGGGTCTTCGGTACGCGTTGTAAGTTTCTTCAGTTTGACTTAGGCTTGCAGATTTTTACCAAATGCGATTCTGATGCACTCTAGAGTCCTCATACAAATTTATGCTGTTACCTACCTTACAAGAACAGGCAAGTTTTCTGTAATGCTATTCCGTGTAGATGGAGGCAACAGGTTCCTCCGAAACATTGGTAACTATTTATGAATGAACACGGCCTCACACCCAAAAAGACTTGAATCTTTATCAACACCGCTGTGAGAACCTAAGATCTCTGATCTAGATGGTAGATCTGTGTGTTGTGACACCGCATAATTTCCAGGTAACCAAATTACACGTTGTCATAAGTTGGACGAACTCGGTGTAAATTTCACTGCCATCAAATATTCAGGTACCACACAGCTGTCAAGGCATATTCACAAGTTCACTTAAGTGGCAGAACTAGATACAGGCACTCCCCAACATACGCAGTAGTTAAATTTCCGGAAAGTTTGGCCCAAGTATAAGTTAGCGAAAGTCAGAATTGAGTAAACATATATATATATATTGTATATATATGTGCGTGTGTGTGTGTGTGTGTGTGTGTGTGTGTACAAGGCAGCCCATTTTAAATCGAAATACAAACACACTTGAACTAGATCGGCCGCAGCATTACTTCCCCACCCCTATGTCATCGCCCAGCACTATTTTTCTGCCACGTTCATCCCACTGTGCTCTCATTCCCGCAAAAAAAAAAAAAAAATTCGACGCGCATTAAAAAATGATATATTTTAATTTTTTTAAATTGCGTTAAACCTGAAATTACGTAAGGCGGTGAATGCCTATACACTTATTGAAATCTTCTAGGACGGTGCTAATATGCTGACTTTTCGAAGGAGCGTAGCGCCTTCATTGTCAGGGTCAAGCAGTACTTGAACCTGGAAAGCACATTTCAAACTGTTATTGATATACGCTTTTTTTTTTTTTAAATGTTCAGAAATCTTAAACCGTCCGCACGGGGAAACATCTCAGTACACTTTAATATTTATCATCACAGTTTTTAGAACCTAGTTGCCGATGTTTCGGTACAATGCTTCTACTCGAAGATATGGGCATTGCACTTCTTCTGAATGCCGGTGATTATTTACCAGTCTAGACGGCGTACTATCCTAGAACACTTTAATCTTCAGCCAACAAACCACTGGGAGAATGTTGAATTTCACGTAACTGAACTAAGTACTTACAAGCGTCATGTTTTCATCCTACATGTTGGCGTACGTGGTATATTGACATATCCAAGTTGACAGCAGTTTCCTTCCCTTACAAGTTTGTTACGATGTTTGGCAGTCTATTAACGTGTACTCATAGGTTTCTTTTTTCCTCCGGGAGCGTCCGTATATGTCATCCTGTCTTCAACATTTTCTCCGAGTTAATTAATTTTTTTTGTCGTAAACTAGATCATAGATCGTAATACTTTTATTATGTTGTCATTTTGCAATTTATCTCTTTGAAGTAACTATTTAATAAATCATAGCATCAATTTTGTAGTATCTTGCTCTCATCCTGTTGTTTGTTTTTTCCTTGTCATTTATCTCTCATTAAAGTTGAGCATGATGAATAATCTGGCACGAAATGCTCGAGGTTTTACTCTAAAATGACTTCCATTAATATCTAGTTAATGGCCAAACAACGCAAACATCCAAGACGCGCTTTAACTTCAGCTTGGATTCTTACGTGTACGGTTTCGAGTTGAAATCTCTAGACTCTGGCAAGATATGTCTAGAATTTTGAAATGTCTGTTTTCATGCACAAAATATTTTGTTCGTCGAATATGTAATCCATATACTTTACAGTTTAAGCTTTTGTATTCCAGTAAATATATTATATTCATTGTGTGTTATGAAAATAGCTGTATGTAAGTTATGTTCGAAGCATGTGTGCATAATCCCAACATATAGCACATGGTTCTGTCCACCACAGACCTGAAGTAAAACAGAGTTTACTAAATCAATTTTGGTTATGGAATCTCCCATTAATGCAATAATATAAATAGTTGTACTTTCTTTGTCGTACTAAATATGTTGCCGACGGCAACATAAATAGTATGACAAATACCTATTGCTGTGAATACAGCATTAAGACTCCTGATGATGGACAGTAAATCTGTCCGAAACACATAGAGTTCTTTACCAAAATAAAGTTGAGAAAGAGTGCATCTCCTTGGCTTTTATTATAAGAGTTGTATCTTCATGTATTCATCACATTCACTATGACGCGTTTCAGCGGATAATTGCGACCATCTTAGGGTAGTGTTACAATTTATTAAAGGGGAAGAACTGGGGTAGAGACATTTCCTTTAAAATTAAAATACAATTTTATAATTTTATTATTATACCAAATAATACAATAACAAAATATTCATTAATAAAATTGTTAAAAAATCAGGTTGTACTGTACTGGTAACGTATGAAATATGAGTAGTGGGAATAGTCTAGGTAACCGTTTCTAAAGCTTAGGCATACACTTGTTGTATATTGTTTTTAAAACCTTGTTCTTTGTCTTGAGTGTACCCGTGCTGGACGTTTCAATCAATCGACATAATCTGCTTTATTTTTTTGAACTTCCTGTGTTGTCATCGGGAGGATAATGGTTTCCTGTATTTGTGCCGTATGTAGGAAACTGATTTTTATCTCTGTATTTCTATGCGATGTTGCGTTTAAAACAGGTTAATATTTTACGCACGTCAGTGCAGCGAATAACATGAATGCCGGACTGGTTGTTTGTAGTGAGGTATCTAAAAAAGTTAATTAAAAGTACATTTGCTGGATTTGCCAATGAACAGTTTCATGGTCGTTCTATTTGTTAATAGAAGGTAATAATAAAATAATTGTTTTCAACAAAGATATCATTCTATTTTGAAGACCATCATTATATTTTTGGTGTCTGCTAAAGAAAAAGGAACTGAAGAGAACGTAGGAAGAGGCGATAATCCCATATATGGCCAGTGATTTGTAAATGACTTTGTAATTTAACTGCAGAAACATACATTTTTCGTAACCAATTACTTCAGTGTCAGAATAAGTAAAGAGAAGGTACTTGGTCGTGTAACTTTCCGACTACGTGAGATTTGTACGAAAAATTTCCGGACCAGAAAATTCTCTAATATATGAACCCTGAGATCAACTCTACTTTTTGTATAGTACAAGAAACAGGGGTTCACGGAGGTGTACGTGCTGTATATACATATGAGCGGTTGGTCTTACACGGGACAAATTACCGGCATGGTTGGTGGGCAATGGGGCTGTATGACCCCTGGTGCGATCAAAGATGAATAGTAATATCTTCCGTTTGTTACTGCTATCGGATAGCTTATGTAAAACCGTTGAATATTAAAGGCTATCGTCGGTAACGGCTGCTGTCCTATTGTTCTTTATCACCGGTATCCAACCTTCATCTAGCTGTGGGAACACCGACACAGGAAGAGAATTTTTTCAGTGTGTTTCGAATGTTCTTCGTACGTAGGTTGTCTGAAAACCTTTCCCACCTTCTTGGTTTATAGGGTTAACCAGGTGTTGTTAGGATCGTAAAGTAGAGATTACGATGGATTCCACATGCAAATCGAATAGGAAAATTCTGGGTATCCCGTTTGGGTAGATGCTACTTTGAAGACCAAGAAATGGCCGTGAGATTAAACTGGGTCTTACGGAATTGAGAATCCTTTTTAGGGGTCAACGGGCTCCGATGTGAAGCTGAGTGTCGAGGTTAAGAGTGCTTGACACTCTACTTGTTTTGCCCCATACGCCATCAAGACTTGGCGCTTAATTAATTAAAGGCAGTGACAACCTTACTTCTAACTCGGATTGGAGATGGAAGTGATACAGGATCGTTTCCAGCGGCAGCCTTTACTATTGACCTTTCAAAGCCGAGTGTTATTTACGTACCATCTGGTTTGACATTAAAAACAATTTACATATTTTTCGCAAAATGCATGTATGCGTTTTAAGTGGATCTCGGAGAACACAGCAGTTGTTTCGCTACACGACTTTGCCAGAATGACTTTATTGCTCTGTACGAATTGAATATTAAATACAGGTCAGGATAATCTTTGTCTTTAAAGGAGACTGACAACTTAGGTTACTGTTTTTATCATTACGGGACACTTCCTGGTTTCGATTGATCTGGTTCACTATTGAGAGTCTGGCTGAAATGATTATCGCGATTGGATAGTTGTTTTTAGTAGTGATTTTTTGCTGACATGTATGACTGACATGTAACACGGAACGTGTTGTGGACGAGTCAACGAATAATCCGCTTTACGGTTGTGCTGGCACACGGCAGGGTGTAAGTTATCAAAGAAAAAGTCTTGATTAGTAAAATCAACCTCATTAGCTTCTTTCTTTCAACCGAAAAGTTGGAAGTTGAAGGCCAAACGCCCACGCACAGTCATACAAACTGGGGTGCCAGAAGACTTTCTCCTATCCCCCACCTTGTACAATCTGTTTTGTCCCTAAGCCGTCAGGTTTTATGTTTTCAGGAAGCTGCCTCGCTGTCTATAGCAATGGAGTCGTGTTGCGAAGAAGAAAAAACTCTTGCCGTCTGCTTTTCTTGTGGACTTGGTCCGGCGGATTCTCATGCTATGTCGAAATGACGGACTGTTGACTTTGTACACTGTATAAAATATCTGGGCGTAATCTGCAACAGCAGTTTTACATGCAGAGTCGTTATAGTAACGGTCGAAGACAAAGGCTTTTTTATATTTACAGATCTTATTTTTTCTTAAAAAATTAGCCATCAAGTGCTAACATTAATTTAACCCTCCGCAGAGCAATCATTCATTATATCATGACATTTGCTTGCCCCACCAGGGAATGTGCATCATCTGCAAAACAAGGTTTCCCGCAAGAATGACATATTTCCAAGCCCCCAACCAACCCCCGATTATCACGTTCCTTGACGCGGCTTGCAAAATTAGGTAGGTGTATGATCTTCTCACATAATTATGCAGGTAATAAACAGAAATCTTACAGAATCATGAGAATAATATTGGGACCCTGGGAAAGGTAATACCAAACTCCAAACTCAAAATATATAAGAGGTTGAAACTTGGCGACGGTCAAGCATGCGACCTTTCTGCTGACTAAGCCCCCATTAGGGCAAAAAGACAAGTACCATAAATCATGGCATGCTATACAAGGCCATGCACATACTGTATATTTGTTACAGTTTTCAACACTGTAGATATGCACTACACAACAAAATTTAAATGTGGAAATATGTACGATTCACACAGAGTCTCTTACATTAAGGTGAAAACAAAGCCTAGAGATGCTCAAGAATAGGGCGTGAGAAAGATATTTGAGTAAAAGAGCCTGGAAGTAAGAGGAGACTGGAGAAAATTGCATGGTAATGAGCTTCATTATTTGTAATCCTCAAATCAAGGAAGATGTGACGGGCGGGACATATGGCACGTATGGGGAGTGATAAATGTGTACAGGATTTTTGTAGGAAAACGCTTTTAGGAAAGAGACCAATTACAAAATGTAAGCTAATAAGGGAAACAAATTTATATTGGATCTTAAATAAATAATACTGGAGGGAACAGACTGGATTTACGTGTATCTAGCTGAGGACAGAAACAGGCACCAGGCTGTTGTGAACACGATAATGAACCTTCGCGTTCCATACAATGTAGGAAATTTCTTGGCTACCCGATGAACTGTAATCCTTTTAAAGGAGGACTCT
>Ga0131853_10013729_pt1 | contig 14848 bp, 11 predicted proteins | sample TergutLab28metaG_FD_92764 | JGI IMG/M metagenome (GOLD analysis project Ga0131853, IMG submission 92764) | Labiotermes labralis P1 segment gut microbial communities from Petit-Saut dam, French Guiana - Lab288 P1 (version 2) (version 2) | ecosystem: Host-associated > Arthropoda: Insects >... | reverse complement strand
TTTGGAAGTAACACTGTATAATTTGGAAGTAACACTGTATAATTTGGAAGTAACACTGTATAATTTGGAAGTAACACTGTATAATTTGGAAGTAACACTGTATAATTTGGAAGTAACACTGTACAATCAATAGGTATACCGCACAGATCACGTGTAACGTCAGCTGAATTCAATTCATATTATAACATCTATTTCCTTATGATCAATTTTACTACCATCCTCCCACATAAGCCTAGACCTCCAGTTCGGTATCTTCCCATTACCAGTTTCAGTTTTTGTCTCTACGCAACAATTAACTCAAAACACGTTTGTTAAAGAAATTAGAGAATGAATCAACATCGGCAATCAAAGATCAAACACGAGGGAAAAAATCATTGCAATGTTAAAATATGAGAAAGGCAAATTAATTGCTTTTTAATAGAAAGTGTGGAACAGCAGATATAGTAATAGGTCTACAGAGTGAGAAAGATGAACACAAAATCGGTGAATTGAGGTTATTTACTGTACTATGATTCGTGTTTTAAATTTAGGACAGAGTTTAAATTAATGAAGTAAATAGTGAGGCAATAATGTGACCTTAAAACAGAACACTTGATGGAACAGAGATATGTTTTCAGTGCAGTACCAAGACCTTATTTTGTAAGACCAAAATTTTTGATAATATTAGAAAATAATATAAGGACGAGCTTTCATGAGATCAGTGTAGATAACTCTTTATTTACATAAAGACGCGACCATTAGCGCAGTAATATAGCGTCGGGTAGTTAGAACATTAGTGTAAAAGGGAAGGGAAAGTAGTGTCAAAAAATGATCGTGTCCCAATTTGAAGGTCGCTGCTCTGCTGGTAATTGCCTAGAAGAAGTCAGAATGGATGCAAATTACTCGGCCAGGACAATCGATTGCCTGGCCGAGAGTTTAACCTTTAACTTCCTGAATACAAAACACGGTTGCTGTCCAGTTACCTGTAGAATGACACGTTACGACAGGAATTACAAATTAACACAGAAATACAGCGTGGTAACGTATTAAACAATGCTGAAATATATTGCGAGCTACTGGTTTCTCAAGGAGGGAATGATCGGTACTCAGGTATTCTGGAATGTCATGCCGCGTCGACTGGAAAATGGTAACGGGCACTTCGGAGTAGGGCAGTGCCTCCACATTGTGAGTTAGAGAGTCCAACCGGAGTAGAGTACCCTCTTAGAATGCTTGATCAGGGAGGTGGAGTCAAAGCACTTCTCCTGACCGCCGGTGACCGTTTCCCATTTGACACGGCATAATATTCCTGAAGACCTGAACATTGCATTATAGGCCCACTCTCAACGGTGAGATAGTGTTTGCCAGGCAAGTGGGTAAAATATATATTCACTACTACTACTACTACTACTACTTCTACTATTACCGCTGCTGCTACTACTACTACTGCTGCTGCTACTGCTACTACTGCTACTACTACCACTACTACCACCACTACTACCGCTACTACTACTACTATTACTACCACCACTACTTCAACTATTACCGTTGCTGCTGCTACTACTACCACCACTACTATCGCTACTACCGCTACTACTACTACTACTACTACTACTACTACTACTACTACTATAATAACATCACAACCACCACAACCACCATTAATACTGAGTGATCAAAAAACCATAATCCAAAATGTCAGATTTTTTTCCATGAAACTGATTTTATCTGTTATTTCGCTTCACATATTTAACCTACCAGAATCGTTGTACAAGAATTACGATTAGTAAGAAGAGAGCGAACAGGTCGATAAAGAAAGAAACCCTACAGACATCGGCCTGTACCTTTCTAAGCTAGGAGGAAGAAAAGTGCACCAAACTTAAACTGTAGCGGTAGCCTTTCGTGCAGTTACCCAACACACAAACAGAAACGTCAAAGTGTTGGAATGAAATACGCTCGGCCTACTTCATTGCAAGAAAATATCAACCGTTCTCTAAGCTGTCCGACTGCGTGTAAAATTTCACATTATGAAGAGAATTAAATATTCTTACTGCTTTTTTTTTCCAGCTGTTTTTGACTTTGAAGCTTCACACAAGCACTTACACTAATGAATCAGGTCGTCTGGAGCAATTTTAGAGATAAATAAAAATGATAGTCTGTTGTTAAAAGAAACAACAGTATGAAGTATTTAAAATATGTTGAAGGAAATCTTTCCCCTGGAATTATTCAATCCAGACTTGTCTTTTACAGTTGGAAGTGGTATGCAGTCAAACACAACTATATCACGTAAGGTGTATTTAATGGCTATACTGGACAACTACATGTTTCGGCCTATAGTGGCCATCTTCAGGTTATCTTAAAAGAAATTAACTTAAGGTCCTACTATATACATTGAGTGCGCACGTGGTGCAGAGATCTCTACATACGGGCCTTATTGCTTAAAGTAATTCTATATGTAGAGGTGTGCTCTGTCGGAAGAGGAGGCTGAAGATAAATGAGACTAAGTCCTCGCACATGATATTCACCCTCCGGCGAGGACATTGCCCCCCAGTGTACATCAACCAGACAGTCGTACCCCAAGCAGAGACGGTTAAATACCTCGGACTTCACTTTGACAAACGTCTAACCTGGAAGAACCACGTGGCAACGAAAAGCAAACAACTTGACCGCAAAACTCGCGAGATATACTGGCTCATTGGAAAACATTCCCCTCTATCGTTGGAAAACAAGTTTCTCATCTATAAAACAGTGCTAAAACCAGTGTGGACTTATGGAATAGAATTTTGGGGATGTGCTTCTAAGTCCAACATAGCTGTCATCCAGCGATACCAATCCAAACTACTCAGATCTATAACCAATGTCCCATGGTATGTCTTCAATCAAACCCTCCATTCTGACCTACAAATCCCGCATGTCCACACGGTTTTCCGAGAACGGAGAGCTACCCATCGCACGGCCCTGGACTCGCACCCAAACCCTCTCATGGAACCACTAGTGCACCCGTCAAACAACAGGCGCTTAAAACGAAGATGGACATTTGACGAGATACACTAAGGAAGCGTCGCTGGACGCCTCCTAGACCACCGCCAAATGGGACAGCGCATTAGCTCATAGGAAACGGTGTAGTGAAGTTTTCTGATTGCTAATTAAGGAAAATAAAAAAAAGGTGTGCTCTGACTAGAGGCACGGTGCTGCTAGTAGCTGGTGTCAAGTTTTAAAGGTTCTGGAGTTGTATGGAGGCCTGTTCTCCGTCCTTCCTCTTTTTTGGGTTGCGTTGCGGGGAGGCCCGAATGGCCTTGGATGCGTGGTCCCTTGCCTATGGGGACACACGTGTGTGAGTTGGGTGGTGAATTGCTCCAGTCTAGTTACACATTGGAAAATTTGCTGTATTGGGGAATATGAATAATTTCCTATATTGTCTTTTACTGTGCCAGTTATTTTAATGCTGCTTATAAATTATTACGAAAGGTCTACAAGAAGTCAAGGTAGCCGGTATAAATCACAATTCAAGCAACTACTTAAATCGACTGATTGTCAGATTATTTAATGACAACATTTCGACAGCAGGAGTCAAGTTTCGTCATGCAATTACATGTAAGTATGATGAATGGCAATCACGTTACTAATTTGAACGTAGTTTATTTCAAGATCACGTTCTTTAAGTTGGGCAATAGCTTCGCGAAGACGACTCCGACCCAAACAATTAACTGTACACCGTCATCCTTGAAGATACTGGCAAGAGACGATAAAGTAAAACCAAGACAACAGCTGCGGTAGACATTAACACCACTTGCTGAAAATGTAGGTACGGATCTGCTGAAAATTTGAGCGTAACCAGTAACTGATTTTTTATTGTAAATGTAAAGTTGATTTAAAATGGACAGTTCTCATTTCCTACTTCAAAGACACTTTTCACATTATCGTTACAAAAATTATCAATTCAAACTCTAGAATAAGAATAATACGCGGCGAACGTCAGAACAAATAAAAAACCCATCCAAAGAAATACTGTATTAATGCTCAAATAAGCAGACAGAAAACATGTCTGTTTTTGTTAGCTACGGTATTAAGAATTGCAAGAAGCAGGGAAAGAATTATTTGTTATATTCAACCTTGGTTCTCTGATGCCTGATCTGAAAAGTAGTTCAGCCCACCAGCTGCACACACAACCCTTGATAGACTTTAAACCTAAACCAGATAACAAATTCAATCTGTCTTCATCATCCGATATCTTAAAGTCACAGAGTGGAATGTAGCAACAACATAAACACAGAATAATTAAGGCGAGAAAGTAAACCGACAACGGGATGAAAATGAGAAAACTCTTGGAAAATGAGACCACAGTAGCAGAAGATGAAATCCTGTAATTAATTTTCACTGACGTCTCGACGTTACACCCTCTTGTAGTGTCATCGGTTTTGGCTACACAGCTTACTATGTTTGCTGTGAGACCGAGTTTCAGGCATGAAATTTCTATCCGGCTTATTGTAAAAACATTTAATGGGGGTGTAATGTAAAAAAAAGACCCAAATACTTTTCCAGATAATGCGTGTTTTATTATGCAAATTTAATTGGTGCCGTCATTTATTAATTGCAGATAAAAATCTACTGTTTTGTATAATCACCTTACAGACGTCGCATTCCTTGTTGTCCAATTAAACGTCCGAAGAATATTTCAAATAAAATTCTAGACCTCAATACGGCTTCTACTGTACGTTAACATTTGCCTTTGCGTGATTTCGGGCTCCCGCCATGGCGGTCTGCTTGACCCTTGACGACGAGGCCATTCGGTTGCCCTAACAATCCACGCTGCGCAAAATGCCTGACGATCAAATTCCTCAAATCTGCTCTTTTAAGATAACTGGTGTTTCTTATAAAGTCGACCAAATTCATTTTTAATTTCGAACAATGATGACTTGACTCTGGACTGATAGGAATTAAAAGTGTACGCTGCAACAAACACTAAAATGAATTTAGCTTACTAAAATAGCATAGAACAATCGGTGAGAGTGAAAATAGAAACTGCTGGAGCGTATTTTTACTTTCGTACCTCGCAGGTTAAAGAAATAAAGAATGAAAGAAAGAAAGAGAGAGAGAAAGAAAGAAAGAAAGAAAGAAAGAAAGAAAGAATGAATGAAGAAAGAAAGAAAATAGAAACTGCTGAAGCGTATTTTAATTTTCGTACCTCGCAGGTTAAAGAAAGAAAGAAAGAAAGAAAAAGAGAAAGAATTAATTAATTAATGAAAGAAAGAATGAATAAAAAAGAAAGATAGAATGAAAGAAAGAAAAAAATAAATAAAGAATGAATGAATGAAAAAAGAAAGAAAGGAAGAATGAATGAAAGAAAGAAAGAATGAAAGAAATAAAGAAAGAAAGAAAGAAAGAAGAGAAATAATGCAAGCCTCTACGTTTTAAAGTCGTGTGGTACAAGATTCAAATCTTCTATGTTTTGACTTTTCGCCCAGTGTCAAACAGTTCCGGCCTTTTGGAAAGCTGCAGTACTTTCATGTTTACGGTTAAGCTGCTTCCCAGGAAGAGACAAATATAATCAATATTCTGGAAAATTCAAATTAAATGAAAATCGGCGGATGAAAAATGAGAGTGACTTCCAGTTCCTACCGAACACGTCTGCCAGTTAGAACTAAGATTCGGCTTATTCCATCGAACCGAAAGAGTAATAGCCAACCAGGGACATTCAAGCACGACTCAGTCATAACTAATATTCATTAATCAGGAGTATGATTTGGACCCTGGTAAAGGTTCCGCAAAGGGAAATCAAACAGTTAGATGTTTGTAACCTCTAACGGACAAATTCCAGTTAAACGTACAATGAGCTGTACCACGGGCGTGTTGTGAGGGCGAGTTAATTCTGTTCATTAATTCTGTTTGGCTTGAGTTGTGCGTGTACAGTACTTAGCTTTGTAATGAACTGAAAATCTAAAAAGTGACTGAGTCTTTTTTTGGTCAGGATGCACGTATTTACTATTCAGGCTATGCCCGGATATAAGGGTTCAGCACTCATACAGTCAAGGTCAGAGTTTTACTCGTCAGTATACAATACATGTGTGTACGTGGATGGTAACATTTCAAGTAATAACCGGATACTGGATTGCCAGTGAAATGTAAATACCAGTTTCAATAAGGCTACCTTATTTTGACGTTTTGTTGACCGTGCATCTCAGTATATTTATCTCAGTATTTAACCAACTTGGTGTACAAAATTTGTTTCACAATAAGTTTTATTTCATGCCTCTACATGTTTCGAGCACATGTGCTCATCATCAGGAGGTCAAAATTGCATTATACAGCCTCTGGCATCATCACACCTATACGTGTGATGATACCATGTGATGATTGTGTAATGCAATTTTTACCTCATGATGATGAACACATGTGCTCGAAACATGTAGAGGCATGAAATAAAACTTATTGTGAAACAAATTTTGTGCATCAAGTTGGTTAAATACTGAGATCAAAGGCTACCTTAGTTATCGAGCAACTGGCACTGACAGAAAATGTTGAACTGATGTGACAGGTTGTTGTTGTTGTTCGCGTTTCTTCTTAATTTATAATTCACAAACATGCAGCAGTTACATAATGTAATTAAACGTATTTTTGAACCTCCCATACAAATAAAATTCATTAGATTGTGCACTAAAATGAAATAAAGTTACAATTCTCAGTTTTTGCTTTAATAAACAATACTGACATTTTTATCAACCTCGGTATCCACTCAGACAAGCGGTTATAGTAGGCAAACAGTTCGTAGTAAACAAAAATCATTCAGCATCACTGCTAAGAAAACACTTAGCGAACGAAAATAAAAGTTTGTTACCTTCATGCATAACTCATTACGTCACTGCAGCGGAGTTTATAGGTAAGGCTCATAGTCGCTTAATTGGTCATGAAATACTAGAGATTTGAAATCCGACAGTCCATTACAATATTAAACTTGCTGACGATTACTGCGAAGTTTAACTGCAGTAGCTCTAAAATAAGAAGAGGAGAAATACACGTATAAACGTAGCATTGAGGCGCGTTCGCGTAACCACTGTTACCGGAGAAAACTATAATTATAACACATTCTGAGTATGTGTGTCTGTAGCTTTAGTTATTCAGCATGCAATGCGCATTGCCATCTGTGGACTGTCTGGCTGTACCATGTTTTTCCACATTATCTCATAAAATGCACAATTTTACGAAAACGTTATTGAATATACGTTCTGTCTTTTGTCTACAAATTTTGTCTGAAATATTTCTCCTTCTAAGATCAATTCAGGGAGATGTTATAATAAATGTACATCTGTCTTAATGTAAAGTACCCGGTAATTTGAATGAAGGTAGACCAACTTGATGACACTTGCTTTATTATGTCAATTTACTGCTCAACATGTTTCGAATGTTAATACATCCATATTCAGGAGCTTGTGTCATCAAGTTGGTCTACTTTTATTCAAATATCAAGATGATGCACGGTCCAATACGCATAAGATACCCGGTAATCTTGTCAAATATGAACGAAAATTGAATTTTTTGACAGATTTTTCGAAAAATACTCAAATATCAAATTTCGTCCGAACCTTTTCGGTCGGAGCTGAGTTGTTCCACGCGGACAGACAGACACACAAACAGATGGACGGATGGATAGACAGACAGACATGATGAAGCTAATAGTCGCTTTTCGCAATTTTGCGGAGCGATCCTGAAAACCATCTACATTTCATACAAACGTTGATGATTTGTATTCCATAAATATTCATTACAGTGTTAAAAATTTCCACCACTGGAATTTTAATTCTAAAAAAATTCTCAACTTATAAGTTTAGGTCGCCCAATTTTTCTCTTATTTTCATTGTTACATATTAAAATTTTAAAATCGTTTTTCATTTTTCAGTACCTGCTCTATGTCCTGTCTATCTCATCCATCCTGATTTTATCACCCTGAAACACGTTGTCAAATAGCCAACTTCACACGGAAGTGCGTGATACGTGAGCAATTAATATTGCATAAATACATCATGTACAGTGGGAAGAAAACATTTTGCGATATGAAATTATCTTGTTCCTACTTGGTGCGCTAAGGTCCTCACACACATACTCCACTGATGCACGGTATGTAGTACGATGATAATCCTTCAGCAACCAGCATCTGGAGATCGCAGACCCCATACAGCCTACATAGAGAGTGACTCGATCCCCATAGCCTACTCACGGTGTCCAGCGCTGACCCGTACAAAAACAGCTGATCACGAGAGACATCTTGTCCGCAGGTAACAGTATTAGCCAGGTAGAGATCCAAATACATTTGATGTTTATTGCACCGTGCGTCATTGTGATAACTGACAATAAAAACCAACTAGATGCCACTTATTATTTTGTTGTACTTCTTATAAGCTCAATATGATTCGGACACTACTATGCCCATCATCAGGAGCTCGCGACTATGATGTTGATTACTACATTGGTCGCTTCGTTCCTGGTTTGCTGTATGTTGGAAGTTAGGTGTTGTTAGGCTGGAGTAGTGTCCGGGCTGCAGGCTAAAGCACGACTTGTAGTTTATCCTGCAGCCCGGACACTACTCCAGCCTAACCGCACCTAAGCTCCAACCTACAGCAAACCAAGAACGAAACGATCAATGTGGTAATCAACATTATAGTCGCGAGCTCCTGATGATGGGCATAGTAGTGCTTGAAACATGTTGAGCCTATAAGAAATACAATAAAATAATAAGTGGCATCTAGTTGGTTTTTAAATCTTCAATTATCCAAACACATGCTTCTGTCCATGGATCTGAAATGACTATCGACCAATTGATATCGGGGGCAAAACCTGGCTATTTAACGACAATGGAATAATTACACAATTTATATACAATGGAATGAAGAAAGATAGTATTTGTGAACAATGACAGGGAGAGAGACGGACTTTTGTGAACGTGAGTACGGAATTTCGCTTTTCATACAACGCGTCCCTTGTCTTTACTGAGCGAGGATCTGCTACGTGCGAAGAAGAATTGAGAGGATTATGCAAACTGGGGAGTGTAAATAAAGTTGCTGTCAATTGTGACCTTTATTTTAGGTCTGTTATGTGAAATGTTTATGGAAAGTTTACAATACTATTGCAAAAATCCTTGGGGTGAGGTATTGTGAGGTATCGCTTCGTGAGGTATCGTACCGTGAGGTATCGTACCGTGAGGCATCGTTCTTGGTCAGTTGAAATTATTAGTAAACAGCTCACTGAAATTCTATGTGAAATTATTTCTTTAGCGCTCGGTCTTGCACATTTCCGCATCACTTTCCTACAGCAGCCCCTTCCTTGTTAATTTGTCTTTATTCTATGCTAAAACGCTGACCCGTTACGAATTTAACTTTCCAGAAATCACACTTTCGAACATGCAGCTACCATCTGTGTATGTACCTAAGAAGTATGATTTGTTGCAGTGTAACCTATACACACAGGCCGACGTTGGTAAACCGTCTCCTATCACTAGGCTGATTGCACAAGTAGGTGCCTAAAAGTTTCCATGGTTGAAACTTCATAACGACAGTCACTTCCACCAAGAATACGTAATCGTGCAACGCCAATCAGCGATGGTGGCGGTGAATTAATTTACTGACATTCGTGTTGTGAAGCGCTTAGATAAACAATTGTAAACTGCGTGAGCTACTGAATTAAAAAATTTGCAGAAACTGGCTTTGAGACCCACACAGCCTCATGTCCACACTGGCTCTGAAACCCACAAATTCTTATCTCCAGACTGGCTCTGAGACCCACACAGCCTCATGTCCACACTGGCTCTGAAACCCACAAATTCTTATCTCCAAACTGGCTCTGAGATCCACACAGCCTCATGTCCTCACTGGCTCTAAAACCCACAAAATCTTATCTCCAGACTGGCTCGGAGACTCACACAGCCTTACTCTGAAACTCACAAAGTCTTATCTCCAGACTGGCTCTGAGACCCACACAGCCTCATGTCCACACTGGCACTGAAACCCACAAATTCTTATCTCCATACTGGCTCTGAGACCCACATAGCCTCATGTCCACACTGGCACTGAAACCCACAAATTCTTATCTCCAGACTGGCTCTGAGACCCACACAGCCTCATGTCCACACTGGCACTGAAACCCACAAATTCTTATCTCCAGACTGGCTCAGAGACTCACGCAGCCTCATGTCCTCACTGGCTCTAAAACCCACAAATTCTTATCTCCAGACTGGCTCTGAGACCCACACAGTCTCGTGTCCACACTGGCACTGAAACCCACAAATTCTTATCTCCAGACTGGCTCTGAGACCCACACAGCCTCATGTCCACACCGGCTTTGAAACCCACAAATTCTTATCTCCAGACTGGATCGGAGACTCACACAGCCTCATGTCCTCACTGGCTCTGAAACCCACAAATTCTTATCTCCAGACTGGATCTGAGACCTACACATCCTCATGTCCACACTGGCACTGAAACTCACAAATTCTTATCTCCAGACTGGCTCTGAGACCCACACAGCCTCATGTCCACACTGGCTCTGAAACCCACAAATTCTTATCTCCAGACTGGCTCAGAGACCTATATAGCCTCTTGTCCATACTGGCTCTGAAACCCACACAGCCTCATGTCCACACTGGCACTGAAACCCACACAGCCTCATGTCCACACTGGCTCTGAAACCCACAAATTCTTATCTCCAGACTGGCTCGGAGACCTACATAGCCTCATGTCCACACTGGCTCTGAAATCTACACAGCCTCATGTCCACACTGGCACTGAAACCCACAAATTCCTATCTCCAGAGTGGATCTGAGACCCACACAGCCTGTCCACACTGGCTCTGAAACCAACAAATTCTTATCTGTAGACTGGCTCTGAGACCGACACAGCCTCATGTCCACACTGGCTCTGAAACCCACAAATTCTTATGTCCAGACTGGCTCTGAGACCCACACAGCCTAAATTTCAGACCACCAATATAGAATAACACATGATTCTAATCGCGATTGCAGTTCGAAGCGTAAATGCGAGGCAGGGGTGCCTGACACTACATCCTATATCATATTAACTTTCGGATTATACAATTACAATGGACGAAGCTAATTACTGATATTACAAAATATAGCTACTTCATTCCCTGTGGACCTCCCAAAAAACAGGATTATAAATTCATGTTCCCCAAATGGTCAGGCTCTGGATATAAAACAGTAAGTAAATATAATTTTAATATAAATTTATCACCATTTTAATTCCCCTTCTGCCTGTTTGTTCAGATATCAAACATATTTCATCACGATCTCTCGCCTGCAATGCTAGCGGCAGAAGGGATGTTACAGGCAGGAGACGGAAAGGGGTGTGTTATGGGGAATGTGGTTTAACCATTACAGTCTACTGGGCGATGGATATTACAGCCAGGCAGCTCAAAGTATAGTCTGACCTCTGACATGAGTGAAAGCAACTAATTACATAATGACCACTGCGCCCAGTAATTTCTATTACTCTAAAAGGAAATGAGGCCCAAACCGTGTAAGCTCAAATACCATTCGGACGATGCAATTCAACGACAGAATGGGATCAGACCACACTCTGTATTTAATTCACATTTTAAGCATTGATCCTAAAGATATCAAATGCTGCGAGTTTTATACACAACAAATTACAAGCGACTGTACAAAATTATACAGCAGAGTGACTGACAGTCTGTCTTTGCCTTGTAACATTGACAGTTGCTACAGGTTGGGTTCCTGCCGGCTTATTCGCCTATTTGAACACAACTTAATTAATGACTTCCGGGATTTAAAACAGCTAATTTAAACGCTCGAGGGAGAAATATTTTACCCAAGGTCACTTGAATCTAACATTCATTAAACACGGCAAACACCAAACGTACCTACATTTAGAATAAGTAGGTGATGTGCAGACCCTTCCTCGCACATCTCAGAATTAACTGACCGATACAGATATTGTAACCGTTCAAAGAACTCCAAATGTTCTTAACCCTTTTTTTTCGTTGTTACACCGTGAATGTTGTTGAGTTACTCAATTGCAGGTTGGTATAACAATTGAGTTCTTAACCTTATTAACACAAGCCCGCAACCGAATATTGTTGATGCTGGTTGAAGTTCGTCAGAACAGGACAGGCAATGCACTATAAGGCATTATCGAGGCGCGTTCGTGCAACCATTGTTGTCGTCCAAAAGCAATAAGTGTTAACATATTCTGAGTGTGTGATTTTAGACTTAGGTATCCAGCGTGTAATTCTCATGCGCTATGTTGTCATATGTGGCCTGCCGACTCTACAGTATATTCCACATCATCTCTCATAAATGTTACGATTTTCGTAACGCGGTATCGAACATAAAATGTGTTTCGACGTTCTCTACAAATTTTATCTGAAGCATTTCTTATTCTAAAAATAACTGAGAGAGAGATGATTAAAAAAATGTACAATTGGTCTTCATGTACAGTACCCATAATTCTTGTCAGATTTTAATTAAACCGAAAATTTTCTCAAAAGATTTCACGAAAAATTCATAACTATCCAATGTCATGAAAATCCATCCAGTGGCAGCCGAGTTGTTCCATGCGGAGGTTTATACGGACGGACGGACGGACAGACAGACAGACAGACATGACGAAGCTATTAGTCGCTTTTCGCAATTTTGAGAACTCGCCTCACAAAAAGGGCAAACAAATCAAATTAATGAAGGTGGAATTCTTGCCTGCACTTCCTGTTTACCAACATACTGACTGTACGTGATAGTACCACCACAGCCGTCACTTTACATTTACCACCAACTGACTTTTACGCATCTATCTCCCTTATACTTGCTACAAGTTCGACTTAATTAATAATGTTCCCTTAAAACACAAATTACGGATAGTTTAATTACAAAACCTTCTACTTTCCTATTACTTCTCTTCCTTAAACATTAAGTAAAATTCTTGTGCAATTTATAATTTAACAATTTAATTTAACGACTAAGTTTCGAGGTTACAGAGTAGCTGTATCCAGCCAGAAAAGCTACACCTGATTGGTTCTCGTCGAATCATGTTCTAAAACCTTCTTATAGATTCAAGGCCCCTTGCGTAAAATTTAAATGCAGTTACACTAGTGAACTGGTTAGGGACAGAGCTTACAATCGAAGGATCGAATCCCGATGGGGACGACAATTTCCGCACCTGCCCAGACCGGCCCTGGGGTCCACCCAGCCTCCTGTACAATGGGTACCGGGTCTTTCCCGGGGTTAAAGAGCGGCCGGGGTGTGAAGCTGACCTCTCACCCCCTTCTAGTGCCGTGGTCAAGAGAGAGTAGAGCTATACCTCTACTTCACCTATAGACCGTACGGCCTGTACAGAGCGTCAGTGCCTGTACAAGGGTGCACTTTACATTCAAAGGAACTCTTAGAAGTTGAATATTATGAAAGTTCCTTGTGTGTGACGGCGAGCTGAAATTGGCGGCTGCAGCAGTGTGCCTCTGATCGGCATGGAAAATCTTTACTTCCTAGCCTGACCGCATTTAACTTCGCATTTTAGGTGTTCGGGGTTACTGTAATGGTCAACGTTCCATGGTATGTACTGAACACAAATTTACACACCGATCTACAAATACCCACCCTTAAAGCAGGAATAACTAACTTCAGCACCATATACCGAGAAAAACTAATCACACATCCCAACGAAATCACACCCGCCACATAGAAGAAGGACCAAGAAGACTAAAAGGTTTCAAACCAACAGAACTAACCTAAAAGGTTCTTATAAGCACCGTACACAGGTACGAGAATATCTGATGTGAGGATATTCAATGGAATATTACTCCACAGGTTACGTCTACATGTAGTCTGTAATTGACTGATGGTACAATAAAAGAGGCGCGCGCGCGCGCACACACACACACACGCACGCACACACGCGCGCACCCCCCCACACACACACACACACACACACACACACACACACACACACACAGTGGAAATATATACGGACTGCAGCAATATTGCGGACAGCGTTGGAGCAACAGGGGTTATATTTGTGAATGGCAAGTTGGTACACCAACTGAAGTTTAAAATTCATGGCACTGCTCTTATAATCAAGCAGAGCAAATCGCAATTTTAAAGACTTTAGAAAAACTAGAGGAACTACAGGAGGGAAAATATAATGATAAACGCGCTGCTATATACACTGACAGCAAAATAACTTTGGCTGTATTGTAAAACAAATTTAAAAAGAACCGTTTGTTAGAACTTATCAGAAACAGACTTATTACATTGGGACATTTAAAGTGGATTGTGCATTTCGGCCGCGTAAAATGACACGCGGGGTTAGAGGGGAATGAGTTGGTGGACAGGCTGGTAAAAGAAGCTGCTGTGGAAGATGGACCAGTTGTATGTTAAGATACCGCAAGATGTGATCGTAACAAGAGAAAAAGACCATGAACTTGAAACTTGGGAGCAGCAGTGGATGGATACGAGAAAGCGGGCAGTTACAAAAGCTTTATTCCCATCAGTGAGAAAGAGGCTAACACAGAAAATACCGATATTTCCAGAGTTAACTACTATGCTAAAAAGACATGGTAACATAAAATCATACTTATACAGACTCGGACTAACAGACAATCGGATGTGCCCATGTGAGGAAGAAGAACAAACTGTAGACCATTTAATATTTAAGTGCAAGAAACTGCGTAACCAAAGAAATGAGATGATAAGACAAATAAAAAACACTGGTGGCAAGTGGCCTGCAACGAATGGAACACTCATTAATAATTACCAAAATTTTTTTGTAAAATTTGTTAAGTCTTTAGAACTTTCAGATTTGAAATGACTGTCAATTAAAACTTAGGTTATGTAAAGCATGTAATATTACTGTGTAAT
>Ga0131853_10013727_pt1 | contig 14850 bp, 10 predicted proteins | sample TergutLab28metaG_FD_92764 | JGI IMG/M metagenome (GOLD analysis project Ga0131853, IMG submission 92764) | Labiotermes labralis P1 segment gut microbial communities from Petit-Saut dam, French Guiana - Lab288 P1 (version 2) (version 2) | ecosystem: Host-associated > Arthropoda: Insects >... | reverse complement strand
TTCCCCCCACACCACGCAAAGCTGTGGTTTTGAAACCTCCCACCCCCCCCCAAAAAAATGTGCCCCCCACGGTGGTCTAAACTCAACAACCAAAACCCCCCCCCCCCCCCCCAGATGCCCGAAACACAATAATGTATACATATCACAAACTGTGTGAAAAGGAGATTGCATGGGTGCCAGTGGCTGGTAAACCATGATAGAGTAAACTCTAATAAAAAGTGGCAACTTTTAATTACAAATCATCAGTCAGCAATGTTCTATTTGCAACTGTGGATGCAGATTATTGTTTCTTATCTGGTGATATTGACTGTCAAGGGAAGATCTAATTATTGCTTCTGAAACAATACCTTAGTTAGAAAACTGCAAGATAAAAAGGTCTGCATTTGCCACATGCTGCAACTTGTCTTATGAGCCATACATATTTATTACAGATGTTGCACTTCCTCTGTATCAACTCGTCATAAAACCATACTGGGACACAAAAATTGGATGGGATCTCTAGAGGGGTTATTTAATTACAGGCTACCTACAGTGTGCAAATTGTGTTCAGAATTTTATCTAAAGAATTTTGAGCAATAACAAAGCCTACCCTCTTTAAAGAACCTCACAAAGTGTGTGTGTATTGCCATAATTATATATGGAAAACTTTCACCCCAAGACACACAAACATGTACATACAAATTTGGATGTCTATCATCATGATATCACAGAGTACTTGAACACTACTCTGCAACTACTAAGAGTGTTGGGTGGCAGGAAGAATATGAACATTGTAGGCCAACACCACATTCAGTTTTTTTAATTACTGCAGTCAATATTTTAATAACTTGCAAAAACTGTAATGCTACACATACAAAGACCTATAAAATATTACGAATACATATGTCAACAGGACTGCTTCTGGGTTTAGGCTGGTATTTATCAGACAAAAAGCTGACACTTCTGCATATCAATTGTACTGCCCTGTTTGTGTCATCCATTACCACCCATTACATTTCTTCTGAACTCAAACTTTGTCATACAATACCAGCAAAAGACAATTCATTTTTCATTTCAACTCTGGCACATCAAAATTAATTTTTTTTTCTCTACCCACACACCATTATTTTTTGGGAGCACTTTATATTTATGGGTCACATTGCATATCTAGTGCTACCTGTATTCTGTTTGAGTCCAGGATGCTGGCTGATAGTGTGTCTTGGGTTCAGACTCATGAAACCATCCACATATTTGAAGAGACATGTGCTGGAGCTCAAGTCTGAGCCAAAGCACAAGTAGTGTGGACATACCTTTATCAGAAACCTAAAAAATAATGACCTTCATACTGTCTGCCATGAACACCATACTACTGGTTGTTTACTGGTATAGGTAACAGGATATGTCATGGTGGATGAGACAGAATAACACTCTCTCTCTCTCTTGACAGCATTTCATGTAGAAAAACTTGATTGAAAGTGGCGAAATTAGGATACATTTGTAGACAAGGGGCACAATGTAAAAAAAAATGACATCAGAGAACATTGCCACCATTCTGCTGCAGTCAATGTAAAAAAAGAAACCCAAAGTACCAAGCACTTAAGTGCTTGTGATCATATTATACAGTCTCTAATTGAAAAGCAGATTATGCAATAAATGCAACAACTTTTATGAAGATCACAAAAGTAAAGACAAGACATTCAATCTTCCTAAAAATTCAAAATCTGTATAAGAATCAAATTTAACTGATGGGGGTGTACCTTTTTAATACTTCACATACTGTCACTTCAATATCAATAGTACCATTTAAGGGCATAGTTTATCATCACATACACTCACTCACCATTCAGCTTCATTAAACTTAAATAACACCACCACCTTAAATAGAAATCATAAAAATCAGTTCACATACATGAATAATCTGAAATCAATGCAGTAACAAAATCACATACGTATTAGGATTACATTTCCATGTTCATATACAATTGCTTTCATGAAATAAATGATGTCTTGAAATATTAGTGAATACAGCACTGTAAACAGTAAATTACATTGTACAACAAATTTTGACTTATTTCTTGCTTCAGAGATGTAATGTGCTTCCCTTTATTGATTTTCAGATGCTGAGCATGAAAATGGTTATGAAGAGTCTTGTTTGGCTACAGTTTCCAAGAAAAATTAACAAACTTATGTTATACCTGCCTTACACACTATATCCATGACACTGTTTACCGACTGGCTTGCGTTCATTAAATGCACTGCATCTTCACCAGCCATTTATACACAAGTCCAAGAGAATTTCTTGTTACTAACCAGCAGCAGTCTGCCAACATCAGTGAACTCCAGTTTCCTTGATATGTCTTCTCTATTGGTGAGATATCATGATGAAAACATTCACCATGCTCATTGTTCAATGCCCCACATTTTTCTGGAAAAATATCTTGGTGAAAATTTGTAAAAAGGATCTTAAAGACATACTGAAGCCTAATTTCTGAGAGGAAAACAACAGGTTTTCCACTAGTTTGTTGGAGTTGTTAGCCTTGTTATTTCCCAAAAAGTTGGTCGCTAAAAGCCATCAACCATTCCACGCCTTCTTCTTGTTACACCTGAGAATTTGAATGGCTTATCTCTGAAGAGCTTGTGGATTTGTGGACCGATGAAAACAACCCTCTTTGATTTCTGTATCACTGATTCCTGGGAATTTCTCAGTGAGGTAACTATATGCTGGCCCTGTTTGCCTTCAGTGCAGAGGAGGCAGCAAAATGTTGCTGGAATCTACCAGTGGTAGGTGCTGTACTTGCTTTCTTCCCGGTTCCAGTAACTGTCGGGATGGCCAGTCCCTCTTCGCGTATGGAAAGTCTTTGCTCAACTGTCCCTTTGACACAATGAATAGCAAAACTTCATGTAGCCCTGCTGCAGTCCTAGAAATATAGCAAAAACCTTCAAGTCTCCACAATGTTGCCATTGGTTCTTGCACTATGTGCAGTTCAGAAGAAGCTTCATGTTGTCATATTATTCATTCTTATTCACTGCATATTGCAATGCAACCGACAGCAACCCTTAGCCATTATGGAGCAGAACAAGCTTTTAAATTTAACTTTGATGAGTCTATAAACAGTCTCCACCCCTCAGGATTATGATTATGCAGGGCTATTACCAAACCATGAACAATGTTACACTCAATACGGTTTCCTTCCATCCACTCTCTTTACACCACGGGTGTGGCAAAGGCGTTGATAGCCTTATGTGACTCAATCAACTTCAAAGGCTTGCTGCACAAGTATTGCAGCACATATACTGGGCCCAGCCACTGCCCTAGTCCCCACTCTGGTAGCCAAAAAAAGGTGGTAGGCTTTTCCAATTACCAGGGTTATGGCACACTTCTCCACCAACATAACAGAAGTTATCTGCACTCTTCAAGCAGTTTCGCTGCATTCTTGCTGAGGTTTGGCCAACAAACAACTGTATGCAATACTTGGGGCATTTTATAAAGGTTTTCCAGTGCAAAAGGCTATCTGACATGAGCAACACAGGTGTGTATGATGCTACTCCCTGGAAGGAACAAAAATGCAACAAGTTGAATGTTGCAACATCTGGGAGCTCAATGCATCATCCACTTTGCCTGCTGCACTGCTTCACCATTCTGATGAACAGCAAGTAGGTTGATGCAATGCCTGGGTGTTGACTGCATCATCCACTTCCAACAAAGGGTTGCCAGATCACTGCTCAAAGCCACTAAAAGTCAAAAGCAGTGAAATGTGTACACACTTGGACCCAACCCAAATCACTGAAAGTACAGCCAATTAACAATAAATGAGTACAATATACAAATATTTGTGATCAACACCCTAAAATTAGTAAAGATTTGCTACTTTTAACATCTGAAGAATTTTGGCTGTTGACCAGAGTCATTATCACACACTAGTGCAATAATTTTCTCCAATATGTGTTTAACTGTTGGGTTATAGTACGTCCCCCTGCGACCGATATGCTGGAGAACATCCAGGTTATGGATTAGACCATATTCTGGTGTAAACATATACTGTCACTTCTTTCTACTGTTCAAACACTGTTAGCACATAACAGAGCCTAGGCAAGGGCATTCCTACAGCATTTTGCTGTGCACCAGACAACAGATAAGAACCAAACCCTGTTACATACTCCATTTCAGGGTGACAAAAATCTTTCTCATTATTTTCTCATAAACAGCAACAAAGATAAAGGAACTGTATGTACCACGCATCACTTAGGTTTGAATAAAGCCAGGTTTGGCTATGTTATTATAATTCATCTACCACAAAATATGACAACTGTGGACACTAGTTGTAGACAGCTGTGTTTTTGAGGAATGAGATGCAGAAGCATGTTTGGATGGAAAAGAGGTGAAGTGACTATGTAGGTAACCATGATCCAGTATGGTCTGAATTTTATATGATGTTAGGAGGGAAGAAAAAATAAAGACAAATGCTGTAATTACATTAACAAGTTCACTCACAAATGTTGCTTTCATTAATAAATTAGGGATATTTCCATGCACTGGTGAAAGAAAAATTGTAAACAGTTAAGTCTTACTTTTCCAATATTCAACATTAGTGTCCAAATCTTCCAAGACATATGAACAAATAATTTACATATTCCTATACATTTTGTAAGAAGTCAGCTTACAGTACTGTTTAAACATATACAACACAACTAAACAAAACATGAACACATTCATCTTTTTAATAAATAATGATAAATATGATCTGCTAGGAAAACAAATGTTCTGTTCTAAGCAGCAATTAGAGAAGTATTTTGGGTTTACTCTTTGGTTTTGTCATGGAAAATGCACGGAATCTATCCAATTCGAAATATGGGTTAAACAATAAAAACAAAATACACAATTCAACAAAATTATACTGTATAAAGCTAATTTCTTCAATATTTTCATTGCAACAATGATAATATATTTTCTGCTGTCATTGCAACAATTATGATACAATATTTTCTGAACTGTACTGACATTAACTTTATAATCAATGTAATGCAGACTGTACTCCGGACAAAACCACGCATAATAAGTTTCAGAAAATCAAGCCCTTACCCAGCCTCCATTTCTTTTTACGAACGGAGCAACCGTCCTGGCAATGCAACGTGTCATATGCTGCGGAATGCTTCGAGCCAGTTTGTGCATATTTTTCTCTTGAAAATACAAAGCCAAGCGTCCAGCAAGGGCATACAGGCAAATTATACGACTCCATGTCACACAATTGTTCTGAAATAGTTCGTCGCACACACCAAGTAGTGCTTCAGATGTTTCTTCTGGTGTGCGAGCCAAACGTTTTGCAAAGCCAGTGAATAATATAGCATGTTTTCCCAGTACTTCCACCACACTGTTCCTCAAACAAAGCGACAACTGATCTCGTTGTATTAAATGTACATTACTCTCTCCTAGCAAATGCAACACTACATCTTGTGCTAAACTAACTCCCTTTGCTACCACAGGATCCACGATTTTATCACGGGACATTTCCTTTATCTCACTATTGCCATCAATGAAGGGTGTTTTCAAGCTTATAAGTGCTATTGTACTATCACGTTCACAACCAATACTTGACCTATATCCTGTCTCACCCATTACTGTATTTTCTGAATCAAAGAAACGAAATTTTGTCTCTACACACAACCCACATCACATTCACTATCGCAACCACAAGCTGCAACTTTCTTTGTGCTATCTTACATACTTGAACCAAAACTCTTATCTGTGGCATGGATGACGTTTCGGGCACAGATTAAAACCGGGTGGATTGGAAACTCTGGGTTATAACACAGTAGACCGCAGCGTGCTGTCATCTATGAAGATTGGCATGTGGGGGTCGATAACTCAATCCTTTGTGTGCTTCTGCCAGTTCATATGTGAGAATAAGCATTGAACGTAGCTGTTGCAGAGGAAGTTGCTTCACATTTAGGGTAATAGTGTATAGTTATCACATTAAAAATTCCTTTTAATGGCATTTGTATTGACTTCCTATGTCACACTGTACATGGTGACATACGTCTACATGTAGAATGTGTGCCAACGTACTAGTATGTTAACTCATGCCAACCATCTTCAAGCCATCACTGACTGTATTCCTATATATAGCTGTCTGATATTATTTGTATGCAATTATAAAGGCCACGTCAAATTACTCTTTCGTAGTATCAACCAAGTTTCAGAAACAGCCCCATATACAGAAATAGCAAATACCGAAACAACCATTCCGACAGAATGGATATGTGAGTGCTGAGAATTACCCTGGTTGTGTATTGCAAGGGTTGTACTGTGTAACCGCAAGTTAAATGACTTTCACCATTACTGTTATTTTGGACAGCAAGTTTTTAAAAATACTTTTAAAACACCCCACAACTCAGGAATTTTGCAGATCCAATACTTTATACTAATTTGGCTTATGTAGAAAGTTTAAATAAAATATATATGATTGCTATGTATGTAGTAATTGTGACCTTTCTAATAACTTTGCAGTAATATAAAAAACTAACTAGAAATACAGTGTTTGCAGATGACCTGAAGGTGGCAAGTATGAGCTGACATGTGTGAATAAAGAGCGTTCTCTACTTAGTATGTGAAACGTGTAGTCGATTATGTAGCAGTTGTCATGTTCAGTGTCATATAGTAAGTTGATAAAGGTCTGTTAAAAAGGAACTGTTAGTGTGATAATTACAATTTAATACCACAGTAGAATGCAACAGATGAAAATGTAAAAAGTGTGTGTTGATGAAACATTGTAATGGGTCTAATATCATCTCTATCCATCACATGGAGAAGAAATTTCTTTAATAAATATGGAAGTCTATATAAACAGTTTATCCTACTAATGCAAAATCCCCTAACTGAAATATATTGGGCCTTGGTGAAAGAGATGTAGAATATTATTCATAAGATATTAGATTAGATTAGTTGATTTTGGGGAACTGCAATGAAAATGTTTTGCTTATTGATATAAATATATGTACTTAACCTAAAATATTGTGCACAACTTATACCTCTACCTACATTAAAAAATGCTGTACAATCCCTTGAATATAAAAAGGATGTTATCAAAGTTTTATTTATTCACCAACGGATGCACTAGTGAGTTGTCTTAAAAAAACAATATTAAAATTTGCATTAAAATTTGTATTAAAACAGTTATAACATGTTTCGGTGTTACAGTTACACCTTCATCAGGGAGCGCATTAATTTGTTATTTATTACAGACCTAATATATGCAGCCACACTACCACTGTATTAACTACACCCCGATGTATTTTAATGGACTGTTTTAACAACTGTAACTTTAGTAAGCACAAATTAATGCGCTCCCTGATGATGGTGTAACTGTAACACCAAAACATGTAAAACACAAATTAATGCGCTCGCTGATAATGGTGTAACTATAACACCAAAACATGTCGGAGCTGTTTTAATATAAATTTTAATATTGTTTTAAGACAACTCACTAGTGCGTCAGTTGGTGAATAGATAAAACTTTGATAATATCAAGATGCACAGTTTAAAAAAAATAAAAATAAAAAAATAATAAATAAAAAAAATAAATAAATAATGAAAAGGATATATAAAAAAGATCTGGAAAATTTTGCAATATGTCTTATTTACATACTGTATTCAGTCAACAAGAAACAATTTCCTGCTCAACAACTATGTACAATGTGTATACTCTGCCAATGGTTTGAGAGACAAATGCAAACTGACAGCAGAAAAAATGATAGAACAGTAATCCTTCAAAAAATAGTAAAATTAATCAAAAGTCCAAGAATCTCAAATACACATGAAAATATATTCACAAAAACACAAAATTATATTACTGAAAACAAATACAACACGCAGGCTGGAGTTGGAAAATAAAACCACCTCATTGAAACAAAACTAGAAGAACTACTGAATAAAGTGACTGTCAGGCTGAGTATTATGAAACTGAAATATACAGGACTGTTCATAACATGTTCATTAAATGTCATTAACCACATCATGCTAAAGTTAGACAAATATTAACCATCCCTCTCTTTTATTAAGCACCACACCATGAGGGCATATGGTAAAGAGGTAAGATATGAGCATGTCTGTGCATTCTTAACCTTGGCACTAGATGAGAGTGAGTAGTCAGTTTCATGCTTCTCCACTGTACTCTTGGGAGCAACATCGCTGATTTGTACTGGGTATGCTCCTTGGATACTGGAGCCAAATTTGACAGATACAGGAAAAGAATAAACACTCGCCACTGCCTGGCATCCATTCCATGGCCTAGTTATTTTACTGACTCAATTCACAAAAGTTAAAAAACTAAAAAAGAAACTTCTTCAACAATATGACTGACAGAAGCTTAAGAAAATCTACACTGTGTTATACTTTCACAAAAATAATTGTAACTAATACATTACTCAACTTTACACATATCAAAACTTAGTCACCTAGTGTTTTTGATGTATGTATAAGTGACATAGAATATGAAAAATTACTTCCTACTTGTAGACATGAAGTATAATTCATATTTTGGCTTACTTTTCTTTTTAAGGAAAAATTTATTATGTTGAATTACTGTGCATACTGTGTGTGTGTATGTTATATGTGTGTGCATATGTTCTCCCCTTTGCACCTTGTAAAAAAACTGATTCTCATGACCATGGTATGAATGTCATGACACTATAAAGATCATCTCAGCTGCCTATTTTCTCCATTTAATGATGTGGTACTGACAAAAACATTCCTTAATTTTGGTTCTTGACATGTCAGTGGAGGTATGCTGCCATTGTTAACACACATGGTGCACATGTCACAGAAGGGATAATATCCATGATGATGGAAGGTAGGGTTCTTTGCCACTGAAACAACTATGTTAAGGTACTAAGCTGAGGGTTGTGTAGCACTGGATTGGAGGCAACAGTTTTGTGATTTCATCAGTGCCCAGAGCAACACCCAAGTGTATTTATGCCTTTTAACCATATGGGGCCCTGTGAGTGGCGATATTTATTCCTGCACTGACTGTGGGACCAAAACAGCAACCACAGGAAATGAAAATGTCATCTAGACTGAGTCTCATATGAATTCCAAACTATGGAAATATGTGGAAGCAAAGGAGGATGGCAGCCTTTAGCAGTGGGCTGGCAGTTTTGACCCACTGCCTAAGATACCTGATCATACTACCAGACCTCTGGATGTTGAAAAGCAGGCAGGCACTTACCATGTGGCTGAAACCTACCATGAAATCTGTACACATTGACATATGTCATAGCAAGAGAAATATAGCCAGTAACTTGCTTGCAGTGAAGTGGACACAGCAGCATTTACTCAGAAACCCTGTATCTATTTGTACTAATAAATTAACTGCCTGGTCATGCTACAATAGTAATTTTTGTTACTCATTATGGAAATAAAAGATTGTGCCTTACCACTTTTGAAGCTCCATTGTAGGTCTGGGACTCTTGTGGACAGCAATATATGAAGGATGTAATGAGGGAATATCTCCTGCATCAAAACCACTGTGCATACCAAAATGTTTGTCACATAAAAAACACAAAGACACTATGTGAATATAGGGAGAAGGCACTATGGGAATTTGATAAAAGCCTATGTAAGCAAAAGAAGGTAGTGAATGCCATAAGGTTAAGCTGCCCATCCACAGGGGCACATGTACTCTACTGGTAAGTCAGAACATAATGTGTACATGTATATTGCAACTGTTGTCATTGTCACTGAATTCATGCTCAGCGTAATGTTACCATACGCACACTACTCCAGCAGTGAAATTGAACTCTGTGTTGTTTACTTTCTTATAGCTGGGGCTGTGAGAAGAGACTGGTGTCATGTTGTGTCATGCATCTGATTGTAGTGGCAGCAAACTTTATACAGGAAGAAGACTAAAAATGTTCATCATGAGGTCATATGAAAAGAACTGGCATAAAACGGCAAGAGGCAGAGCTACCAGAAGCATGGTGCAAGATTGTGCACTTTTGCCACCTTGGGATTTTGACATACTTTAATTTATAATTATATGGCATTCATAACTGTGCACAAATTGTTAAAATTAAAGAAAATACCAACAGATGCAGTATATTATAATATGAAGTTTTTACAATTAAAGCATTAGAAATCTCACATGTTTCAACCCTGTGTGGGTCACCCACAGAGAGTGGACATCAATATTTGTATAAAACATAGATTAATAAATATACAAAATGAGTTAAAATTGTGTTAAAATCGTTTGATATCTTAAAGTTGGTGCTGTAGATGTGTAAGTTTGTTGAGGTATTCCTTCTGAAATGGATTTTATATGTATATTCTGAAATAATATTAAAATAACAAACAAATAAGTATAAATAGTAACAGTATATAAAATATGTGATGATAAGTGATAGTTGTGTGTACAAAACAATGTTCCCATTGTAGGTATGGTACAAAGAAAGTGGAAGTGTAATTTATTAAAACAACAGCAGTTCTACAAAAACAACAATCAATTTCAAACCTTCCCATGATTTTAGTATGAGAATGACTTACTCATTTGCTGTCTTTAAATAAAAATCACATTTTTCTTGGTTTCTTTGTGACTGACCATTTAAAACCTTGGCCTGCCTTACATGTAGGTAATGTGCACCACTTTGCAAAAAAATCCTGCTGGGCTGATGGTCATGAATTAAGTGTATCAAGATTTTTACATTCTTCCCTCATGTTGTTCTAGGAGGTGTTCTAATTTAATCATTTGTGTGCTGATTTAAATTTATGAATTTTACACGACTTGCACGCAGAAAAAGGCGAAGTTCAAAGCGCATGTCTTCTGCAAATACTTCTAACATTAGTGCAACCACTAAGATTCCTTGCACATCAGCGACGATAAATGCAAGCTCTAGGTGACATAATAAACAGCAATTATGAATGACATGCAACCCTGCGATGACTATTCTTAAGTACAGTAGAGGGATGTTATTTTAAATGACAACTGTTTCTCTAAACTTACACAGTTTCAACACCTAGACCTGGGGTCGACTCAGCCTCTAACAGAAATGAGTACCAGGTATATTTCCTGGGGGGGGGGTAAAGGCGGCCAGTACTACGACTGACAACCTTACCACCATTACGTGCCGACTGTCTTGAAAAATGGGCGCCACATCTTTCTGGAACCCTCAAGGCCTGACCAGGCCTATAATAGGAATTACCTTATCCGTATTTCTGTGGCACATACAGAAATTTTGTCCACTTCAGAATGTCATTTACGCGTGTACAATGGCGTAGCTAGGTGTTGTGACCCTCCGGGGCCAGCAATCACAACGGTAGCCCGTGACAGAATCTACAAAATAAATCAACATTCGTTTATTGAATTGCCTTTTATTTGCCCCGCCCTAGCTGCGTCCCTGCGAGTGTTTCTTGTCTAAAGCAACTCGCGAACATGACAAAGAATGTCGAGATTAGTATAGTGACACCGGGATTATCTGTATCTCAATCCCACACGTCTAAGCTCCCGTACGGCGTTCAGCATATCTTTTTCGCCTGAATGAATGCTAGCTCCAACTTCGGTATTTTGTTTGTGTAGGTGCTGTGGATGTCGGAGGTAATGTGTTTAGGTGGCTGAACTTTCACGTGCAATATTTTAAATGTATAATTCATTTCTGGTTATGTGTTAGTCTTAGGTTACCCAGTAAACACGGAAGGTGCTGAAGCGTCATTCAACCTAGGCTGCAAGACAAGAGGCAGCAAGGTGGGTTATAACCAAAAATCATTGGAGTAGCTACATTTTTCGGCGCCCGGTGCGAGTAAACACGATGGTCTCCCATCAGAGAAAGTACGAACTTTACAAAAATTACAAACATTTATTGATTCTTCTTTCATTTACACCAATAAATTTAAAAAATGTTACACGTAGCAGACAATGTTTTTATTTACAACAATCATTCCTGGGCCCTTTTTTGCCGCCACTTTGACTCTGCCGCCCAGGGCGGCCCCACCACTCGACCCCCCCCCCCCAGACGGACTTTCTTGCGAAAGATCTGCAATTTATCAGTGGCATACATTATTTAATTACTCAGAAACTCTGCAAATGTTTAAAGTAAATGTTACCCCACCGATCCCGGTTGCCGCGCAGTCTAAAGTGTCAGTCTACGGCCGCTCGCTTGCTGGGATTGTGAGTTCGAATCCCGCCGGGTGCATGGTCCGTCTGTTGTGAGTGTTGTGTGTTTTCACGTAGAGGTCTCTGCGTCCAGCTGATCACTCGTCCAGGGGAGTCCTCCCGAGTGTGATCGTGAAGCATTGTAAGGGGAAGCCATGACTCGGAATTGGGTCGAAGCGCCACAGGAAGAAGAAGAAGACGAAGAAGAAGAAATGTCGCCCAATGACATGCCTGTCCAGGCAGAGAGAGGAGGCGGAGGTATAGCTCTAACCCATTCGCAACCCGGCACTAGGAGTTTGGTGATCAGCACCACGTTCCGGCCGCTTTATCTCCAGGAAAGACTCAATACCCATCGTACAAGAGGTTGGTTGGGCTTTGGGGCAGGTCTGAACAACACGGTAAATCTCGACCGAGGTTCGATCCCCGGACTGTCCAGTCCGAGCGGGTCGCTGTAACGACTACGATGTGCTCGCCGCCATCAGAATATACAGCTCTTTCAATTACAAAACTACGGAACAGCTAAGGCTATGCTACAAGCTGGGCGACCAACATATCGGAAGGGGCGCAAAATTTTCTCCCCTATACGGCGTTCAGACCGACTCAAGTCCACACATTCCTATCCTTTGAATGCAGGGTATTCTCTTCATGACCAATAGTGGCAGAGAAGTGCAGCTGACTATTGAGATCCAGTGCTGAATTTAAGAACGCATGCTTTTGTACCTCTCCTGCGAAAGATAAGACAACTCTCTGGAAACGGCGGGCATCAATCACGCAGCGCTTCAGCGCCACATTCCAGACAAAGGGAGCCCTGACTCCCTCTTCATATCGTTGTACACAAAGACAACATTTTGTTCTTAAACTTTTCTACATGAACAAGTAATCATTGGGAGGGTAAACATAAAAACAACTAACTCTAGCTTGCTGACCACAGAAGGAGCTCTGGGTGACAGATACTCTGTAAGAACCTAAACTCTAATTCACTGATGATTTGGTCTATTCACTAAAGAGCTGACGTGACTTGATCTACGAATGGAATGATTGCCAAATCAGAACTAATTTAAAGCTCTCTAGAGATGAATTGAGATCTGTCGCTTCACCACTGAAATGTTGTACAATGTGCCAGGGCAGGATCTTCGGGAAGGAAATCGACGTTCCTCCGAAGCATGAGTGAGTATTTGTCAATTGTATTGCCTATGATCACAATGCTTTTCAAGTAGGAGTAAGTACTTGGCAATTTCGTTAGGCACTGTAAGTAGGAGAGAGAGTTTAGCGATTTTAATTGTTCTGATTATAAAGCACTGTAACTATGCGTGTAAAATTGGCAATGTTAATTGCTGTTGTTGTAATGCACTGAAATTACTAGTGAATACCTGGCAATTTTGACTGATGTGATTGTAAAGCCCTGCAAGTACGAAAGGGTACTTGAACATTGTAGTTGCTGTGATTATAAAGCCTTGAAAGTATAAGTGGGTACCTGAACATTTTAATTACTGTGATTATAAAGCACTAAATATATGAGTGAGTACCTGACAATTTTAATTCCTGTGGTTAGTTAAGCACTGCAAGTAGGAGTGAGTATCTTGCAATTGTTATTTCTGTTTATAAAGCGCAGACATTACGAATGAGTATCTGGAAATATTAACAGCTTTGTTTATAAAGCACTGCACTTTCGCTCGGGTGTCTGGCAATTCTAATTGCTGTGGTTATAACGCTTTGAAAGTATCAGTTTTCATCCGGCAATTTTGATTTATACAACACATTACAAGTATATATTTCCAAATCTTATCGCTGTTATTCACCGTGCAAATTGAAGAGTCAGAATTACTTGGGCCGATCCCGTTGGCCGCGCGGTCTAAGGCGTGGGTCTGCTGCCGCTCGCTTGCTTGGATTGCAGGTTCGAATCCCGCCGGGGGCATGGATGTCAGTCTCTTGTGAGTGCTGTGTGTTGTGAGGTAGAGGTCTCTGCGACGTGACGATATTTCTTCCAGAATAGTCCTACCGAGTGTGTTCGTGTGATCGAGTGTGATCAGCTGCAAGAATAAGTTCTACAACTACAATGAATAGGTAGAAAGAGATCAAGACTAAAAAAAAAGGAAGAAAAAGAAAGAAAGAACTGCTTGGTCTGATAATGAACAATTAGATTATTCCTTTGTTGCTACTCTGTCGTTTCAGCAACAATGGGTAAGCTATGAAATGAAAACCCATCACGTCACGTTGCTTTCCAATGAAGCAGTATCCACTTACTAACACTAACTAACGTACTTTATCGTGCTGCAGTCACCTCCAAATCACACGTGCCTTTCAACCACAAGCTGTTGTGACAAAACATTGACTTTGCTTGAAGCCTGTACCAGCTCCGTTCCAAAGATGGGTGCGTCTGTAAAGTTGCTGTTTATCCTTATACCTGTGAAAACACTCATCTGTACGTATGGGCCTGTTTTATTATGTTCTAACAAATTTCGTATCTCTTTAGGCGTTCTTTCCTTGTGATTAGAATACGGAATAAAGTAATCCGATGTTTAGGTTTTGTTCATGTAAAATGTTTTGTACTTTCCGGAATGGCGTAAGTTATATAAAATGTTTATAAGCGTCAGTAATAGAAACTTTGTGCTTTATCTGTAACAGACCCAGTCTTATATTTACTCTGTAGGACCATACTCATTTTATCTGTAACAGACCCAGTCTTATATTTACTCTGTAGGACCATACTCATTTTATCTGTAACAGACCCAGT
>Ga0131853_10013726_pt1 | contig 14850 bp, 8 predicted proteins | sample TergutLab28metaG_FD_92764 | JGI IMG/M metagenome (GOLD analysis project Ga0131853, IMG submission 92764) | Labiotermes labralis P1 segment gut microbial communities from Petit-Saut dam, French Guiana - Lab288 P1 (version 2) (version 2) | ecosystem: Host-associated > Arthropoda: Insects >... | reverse complement strand
TATGACCTGTACCAGAGGCTGCGGTTACAGTTTTTAGTACTCCTGATGATGGGTGCGATGGACACCCGAAACATGTAGAGTGATTTTGCAGTAAAATAAATCAGACTGCATACTGTTGCATCTCGTTGGATTTTTATTAATATTGATGTAAGCAACTGTGCCACATTTAGATGAAAACTTGCTACAACTTTACCTTCTCATGTTATTTCTTCTGTGTATTGCCTATAATTTTTGGGGTAACTACACCTAGCAGGCTGGTTTAGCAATAACAGTAGTGTTGTATTTTGAAACACACATATTTCAAATCTTTGCCAGGACAGTGGCTAGCTTGACTAATTTTTTTTCATTGTGTTCCCCATTCTCAGCAGGTAAATGCCAGGGTATGCATTAGTCTGACATAACCATGTCCTACCACCTCTCTCTCTCTCTCTTTCTCAATTCATGGGACTGCATATGTGTGCTGAATATCTGAAGTTTTAAGTAACGTGAGTTTCTGCCATAAAAAGTCTGTTTCCAATTGCCTGTGGAAACTTCTTCTTCGAGTTACCCAGACTCACAGTTCTTAAGTGTTTTTTGTTTTACCCCGTTGTTGTAATCTTGCATCCCATTAGGTTATTTAACCCTCTGGAGCTGGAAGTTAAGTGCCCAGGATACTCTGCACAAGACCTGGGATTTAAATGACTGCCTATTATTTTGCATGTTCTTGGCAGACAACTCACACTGCATGTTGACTGGTCATCCTTTGGCACCAAAAGGTTAAGAACTGTGTACAAGAAATTACCATTTTCAGCTTTGAAGCAGATTACATGATGATCTTGCAAAGTAAACTGGAGAGGTTTGAGTGGAACTGGTTGTATGATATTTAAAGGTACTCTTATGGCATTTAAGTTATGTGGAGGACACAATAAAAATCATGGTAACTGTGATTAGTATAGGTTGTGCCCTAGTCAGAATTTGAACTGGTACATCTGAAATTTATGTCATCATTTGAACTGACCTCTTTGTGCTCTTTGTTTTATGTAGATCCTAATGAGTGGTCAGTTGCTCATGTGCGTCTCTGGCTGCAGTGGGCTGTGCGCCAGTTTAATCTTGTGGGCCTGCGCCTGAATGATTGGAATATCACTGGCAAACAACTGTGTCAGTTATCATTGGCTGACTTCCATTCCAAGGTTCCATATGACCCCGGAGATCTCTTTTGGACCCACTTAGAACTTCTGCGCAAGTGCAAGTTTGTAGGTGAGTTACTTTTGAGAATTGTGGGGAATATAAGGCATGGTTAATATTGCAGTAAATTTTCATTGTACTTTTGTATGAAGTGCTCACATTTATGACACAATTTATTTTTAGAAGATTTAGTAAAGATAAAAATACCCCTGCAGTTCAGATGTTTTTGACACATTGTCATTCTCTGTGTCTTATCAACTTTAGCTAAGGTATGTCAGAATTGGTTTTGCTTTATCTGGCAGCTGTGGTGCAGAAACCAGCAGACACTCCACAGTATGTGACACATGCTGAGGGACAGCAGCAGATTCGTGGCCGACAGCAGCGGCAAACCAAGCTGGGCAAACTTCCTCGGATTATTGGTCTACCTCTGAGTGTAGTAGAATCAAGTGGTATTGGTTGCGGGAACAGAACTGGTAAGAAATTTTTGAATGTGCACATGCACCTATCGTTAATATATGCCTGTAGCAGAAGTGTAGCTGTAGACTTAATACGTGGAATGAGGAAGTTTTGCTGATAGGTAAAGGTGTCTGATGGTGCTCTTTGGAAATATGTTGTGTGCTTGGATAAAATCTTGTGGGTACTTTTGTTCCTTTGAGTAATTAACATGAAACTCAAGTTGTACAACAAAAACTGTTGGATTTGGTTTACAGATTATTATGAAGTCACAAACTTAACTTAATTAAGAATTATCATATTAAAGTAGGTGTGTCTGGGAAGTGTTGGCATCATTCGAGTTATTAATCCTGAAACTGTAGTCAGGTCTGCACCCACTGGTTTGCTTTCTTTACCAAAATTAACAGCGTAGTGTACCAGCATAAATGAAGACAAAGACAGATTTGCCTTATTTTTCAGTGCACCTTGTTGACTGCATACTGATACCTTATTTACTCGAATGCAAGACATGGTTTTGTCTTAAATTTGGCACTTAAATATGTGAGATTGTCTAAATTTGCATATGAAGTGCCCAACTGGACTGCACCAAACTGGATTGCACTGAACCGGACCATGCAGTACTAAGCCAAAGCCCGCATTGCCAAATCATATGAGATGTGTACTTTTCTGAGAAATTACGTACCGTAGATTGGTAATTCTGCACCGATGGTTTGGGACAACCCATCAGTCCCAGCAGCAAAGGTCAAGACATTCAAAAGGGAGAACAGAGCATGAGGGAAGTTAACTGACACAGTCTTCTTTTTTGGGGGCTTAATCATCATCTAATTTCTTAAAGACGCACAACGTTTCAGAAGCCGACTGTGTTTCCGTTTTCAGGCAAAGAAGCACCTCACCTGGTGGACCCCTTAGATTGAGTTATTCTCAATCACTGGGCACCACAGAAACAGTACCTTGTTAAGGTATGTACCTGAGATCAGATTGAGTCTAAGGGTAGTATCAGAAAAATGGCTTTTGAAAAATTAAAAATAAACCCTCAAGACTCAAAAATAAAACCTGGACCAATCCACAAATTAAAAACGATAAAGAGAGCCATGAAATCGGACTGATCAGACCAAAGACATAACACAAAAATCCAGATCGCGTATTTAAATTCTTAACACCACTAACATCATCTGTGGAGAAAACTGTGAATCTGCATGCCTTCAAGTAAGTTTGTAAACCAAGAAATATAAAGGTAGTATTTAGTCAGTGCGGATCATAACAGCATGGCATTGTGTCTTACCAGCATTGACTCTGAAGGCTTTTAAGAAGTGCTGTATATCCACTGCAGGGGATGAGACTGATGATATGTTGTGGAATGGAAATGTTAGTTGCAAGTGTGAGGACGATGAAGACACTGCCTGTGATGATGGGGACGGTGGCAGTGATTGGTAAATGTATGTAGAATCTGACATGCATTGTGTCTTAAGTGTATGAAATTAATAGTAAAATATTTTTTCTTAGCATACAATTTATATTTAGGGGGTCATCTTAGATTTGGATAAATATATTTTCCCTTGGCATACGTGTTTTTTTGGGGGTCATCTTAGATTAGAGTCTTTTGCATTCGGGTAAATATGGTATTTATCAGAACATGGATATATTTCGAAGACTAGGCATGTATAACTTGTCTTAAAGATTCTGGCACACTTGTGTTCTGTATCGTTGTTGCTTGAGGGGAGGGACTGAAGAAAGGAAAGTATCAGTGTTGTGCATGTGTGAACTTCTCATATTTTAAAATTTCCATATATTGAATCCTTAGAGTACCATTGTTGGTATGCATCTCATTTATACCACAAATATACAGTATCAAATATGATCAGATTGAACTTCTGTGTTTTGTACACTGTTCCCAGTACAACTAACATTTGTAAGGAAATCTGATACCTTTCAGCCTCCTTTCAGAATTGTGATCAATAGAATTAGTTGTGTACTACTCCACTTGTCCAGCATGTTTCTTGTATGTAAGATCTTTGGTCACAGCCATTGTGTGGGAAATAGGTAGGTTCTTGGACAGATCAGGTGTTACATGTAGTAAATTCCTGTACCACATGTAACATAAAATATTTCAGAGAGATGTCATCCTTGCAGGAACATACTTGACTTTATTAGAAATGTAACCTCCATTCACCATTTATACTTATGAATGGTGTTTCGTAAAAAGTAGGTATGTTTGTTCTCAATCCCTACAACATTTCACATGTGTAACTATAGTGGTGCATCAGTTATTGCCATCATACTGAAAACTAGAGAAAGTGTTGGTATAGCCATTACAGAAGTTGTGTATTTATAACACTTTATAGTCATACATAATTTTAGGGTCTAAAAGTAGGTTACACTGATGTCACTCTCACCACCCAAGTTTGTATCCATCATGTTTGGGTTGTAAATTAAAATGTTTGGCATTGGTGGTGTTCTCCAGTGGCATATGATTTGTACCAAGTGTTGTGAAAATGGTCATCAGGTTTAGAAGTTGACATGGGGGCAACATATACAAACAATGTAGTGATACAAAAAGCCTTTTATTGGCTTTTTAGGAAGGAAAGTATGGTATTAGGGTGTCCTCCTTTGGCATTATGTTCACACCAGGTTTTGTGAAAACTGATCAGCTGGCTAAAGAGTTTAAATGGACAAACTCACCCAGCTAGATATCATTGTCTCATGGCCTATGGATCTTCACTTTCAGAGGTGTTGAAATGGAGTCATGTTCTTGGTTGACATGGTCCTGTTGTGTATTTGTCACTAAGGTGCTGATTATCTTGCCAAACACAACATACAGATCTAGTACAATATTCTTTTATTATGTATACACTACAACATGATTCAGCTGTCCAGATTAGCCATCAACAGGTGGATGTCAGTACACAGAAAGAAATATAAAGGGAGAAAATAAGGTTAAACAGATCATACCTAAGGAACTCTGTAACATGGTTGTGAATTAGTTTTAACCTTATTGTTCCAATTTTTGGAATAATATAGTTATAATTCATACCTCTGTAAAGAGAGGTCTCTTCCCCTTTGTATTTCCTTTTGTGTATCCGACATCTGCGTGATGATAGCTGATCTGGACAGCCAAAACATGTTGTAGTGTATAATAAAAGACTATTGTAATAGATCTGTATGTTGTGTATGGGTGGATAATTAGCATCATATTAGAATAATGTTCTTTTGATTTTTATGTGGGTGTTAGTTTCTGACCTTACACATAAAGGCAACTGGTGCCATCATTGGTAGGCACTTCATTCCATTTTATGGCAGCATTCCTTACAAAAAGTACATGACTTTGTTTTGGCTTATATCTGGCTATTTGGATAGTTACTTTGCTTTGAAACTTCAGGTTTGAACATTAAAAAGTTTTTTTGTATTAAAAAACTTGCTTTATTTATTGGATTTAAAATTATGTTATATTGCACTGAAACAGTCATTGGGAAAAATATTCTATGCTATGCATGTTTCTGCAATATTGTGGATCATAACAGCTACAGCAAAGACACTGTTGTTAGTGCGCTACAAATAATCCAGGAATTATCACAAAATTACTGTTGGTGCAGGAATAAAAAATTTCTGCTTCTCCTTTTAGCAACAAGGTGACATGCTCTGGATTTGTATTGTTTAGCAAAGTTTCCAAGGTTTGGTGATTAGAAATAGGTGAACATTTTGAAGTTGGAATGACATTTTGGTGGTATTGTTATTAGATGAAAGTGTTTTTGTTTTTGCCTTCTTGGAAATTGGTCACAGTGTGCAGAAGTTGTTCCCATATAGCTGGTTTGACATACCTTTACTGAATATTGTTTATGATAGGGAACAATGGTCAAATTCAATTGTGGCAGTTCCTCCTTGAGTTGCTGACAGACAAGGAGCATCGTGATGTTATCCATTGGCTTGGAAGTGAAGGGGAGTTCAAACTGCACAATCCAGAAATGGTTGCACAGTTGTGGGGTGAACGTAAAAACAAACCAACCATGAACTATGAGAAACTGAGCCGGGCACTCCGTTATTATTATGACGGAGATATGATTGCAAAGGTAAGTCTTGATATAGTGATTAATTCCATCCATAAAGCCTACAGATATACAGTGAACTGTAGATTTTATGTTTCTGCAGGGACAATTTAATATTAGGTGAAAGTAGGAAAATGAACATATATAATTGCATGAATGAGAATGGAGCATTGGTGGACTGATATTGACAGGGGAACACCAAAGTTCTTGTAGAAAATTCTGTCCATATTCATTTCTTCTTAATACAGAAAATTTTTCCAGGTAAAACATATGTACTTGTTTGCAGACTGGAACATGTCACATTAATGCATACGTACACAACGAATACAGGCTCCTAACAATCAGATACACATATTGTATGCAGGTTAATGTTATGACTGAAACGCTTAAGATACTGTTACAAACACCTACAGAAATTTTGTTTTAGTGTGCTACTGTAACACAAGCGTAACAGAATGTTACATGAAGTTAAGACATGCCATATTAAAAGTAATTGGCAGAAATGTGCACTGGATACAGATAACTTGTTTACTTTGCCTTCCTTGCGTTCCTACTGTCTTAGGTACTGTCATACTATGATTACATTAAGTTGTGAATTAAGCTCTTTTGCCAAACTTATACATTGTTTTGTACATTGTACTGTAGTCAAGTGTCCTTCCGTGGCATACAGAAAGTGTCCACTTACGGGCGTTGGTGTGGATACGCAAACATGTTTCTTTTCATGAGAGTGACCTTTGACGTTCTCGGTTTCTCATAAGTCATTCACAGATATTGCACCTTTGTCTTGCTGCCCCATTTAAATTTGCCTGTTCATATATACCTTCTTCTACATAAAGTCATTGCAGAATTTTTCCTTAAAGCTTGCAGCATGCAGCTTGATCCAGTATGGAGATTAAAACAGATTATTTCTAAATATTAATGGTGCCATAACTTTCTTGCTGTTGCTGTGCTAACTGAAAATTACTCATGACTGAAGCAGAGTGACAATTACCTAATTACTGAGTGTTCAGGAGAAGTTAAGAAAAATTAAAAGTATGAAATTTTCTCTTATGTAAAGGCACAGCCTATATGCAATGTAAATTATGGTATATACAAGTATATTTCCTCTTGCACAGGAGTTCCAAGCATTATTCCATATTTCTGAAGCCAATATACCATTTAAAGTCCTTTCTTGGTGTTTCATGTCTGATCTTTATTGTTCCATCCAGCTATACTTTGGCCATCATGGTGGTCTTTTACTCTAATTCAGTGATGTTGCCAGTTTTCAGTGTATTCAGAGCGTGACAATTTTGCATGTTTGTCTTGTATACAGAACGTGTAATTTGGTTTCTAAATCTGGAGAACTACCTCAGTGGGGTTTTATAACAAGTATTACAAGCCATGTGGAATTGTAGGCAGAGAACAAAATAAATTATATGGACAGTTAAACTTACTAAATTGTGTATATTTAACATGTACAATCATTCTCTCTCTTTCTCTTCATACAGTGTTAGCCACTGCAGTGGATAAAGCATAACCTCCAAAGTAAGCATGTGTACAGGTGAAGGAAGCATTTTAAGGAATGTACTTCCATGAATTCTTTCTGATTTTTTTGCAGGTGCATGGGAAGAGGTTTGTGTACAAGTTTGTATGTGACCTAAAGCAACTTCTTGGCTACAGTGCAAGTGAGTTGAACCGGCTGGTGGAGGAGTGTGCCAGGAAGAACCTTAATGTGGGGCAGCACTTCAGCACAACATGATGATGGATCACTGTATGTGGCTGAACATTATGTGTATATCTTTGGGATGTATATTTTTTTTAAATTAAAGAACCAGAACAGACCTACAATTGTGATATACAACTTATGAAGATTTGTAAAATATTACTTTCATTTCAGCGTATGTGGAACTATACAGTAAACTCTTACAGACTGAATTAGAAAGGATCACAAACTTTTATAGAGTATTGATTGCTACCATTCTGTTATGTGGTTGTGAGGACTGGGCAGTTAGTAGAGCAGATGGACACATATATGGAACAAATAAAGGGATGTTAAGAAGGGCAGCTGGCCACACCTTATGAGATGAGATGAGCCATCATACTATTTAAAACTAGTTACACTGAGCTGATGTAGACTGCAGATGGGAGAAAGAATTAGTATGAACACATTGCTTGAAATAACTTGGGCCAAGCAGCTGGACAAACTGTAACTTAAAAGACAGTGAGTGACTTTTAAGTTACAGTTCGTCCAGCAGACCGGAGAGTGACATGGGAGAATTTCTGTGTCATGGGAATGTACCTTCATGCCATGATGACGACGGCGATGATGATGAAATGGCTCAAGCATTGTGATCACTCACAAGTTGTGTTATATTGAGAGAAACTCAGACAATTCACAGATGAATATTAGCTTTAATTTTTTTTTAGTACAAGTCATAAGGGATCCCTGCTGACAAACTGTCTCTGTTGCTGGCTTGTACATTGCAATCGCAGTGCTTTGCCACCTTATTGTTGAGGTATATATGTCATGGCCAACAACATACAGTATTGAAAGAGTTGCCATGGAACCCCAACATGTTCTTTTTCTATTATTGTGTAGTTACAAAATGTTTCAGCAGTATGAAATGTCCAGACTTCATCAGGTAAAGTGCCTGCCATACATGTCTGACTTTAATGTAGTTTGGCTTTTCATGCGAGAGTCATACAAGTCTCAAATACCAAATTTGATGGCAATCTGTCCAGTGGGAGCTGAGTCGATACATGTGGACACAGACAGATGGTCATCATGAAGCTAATATTTGCCTTAAAAGTATGTTAACTCTTTAAAATAAGGATGTAAATTAAACAAGCATGACAGTTTACCTTCTCCTCATCTAAAAATTTCAACTTCATGAAGTTTGTTTTTCATTCATTCTTGGAGTCAAAAATTTTGTCATTTGCTGTACTCCTGTTTAGTGTTTTCAATGAATATGAATTAAAATTTCGCCATACAGCAGTCTGTCATTAATGTCCCTGTCACTCATCTGGCACAGTGAGATGTTTACCTCATATTCTTTACTAAATGCAGCTTGACAAAATTGCCTGATATACCTAATATGCAAGCATACCAAATAATTTCCAGTATAGACAACATTTCTTCAAGGCCAAAAATAAGGGATGAGAACCACATACACCGAAATTTCATTTACATCATTCCTATAGGTAAAGTATGCATATTATGTAGTATGTCCAGTGTTCAGTTCCCTGTTTCCCATCAGCTTTTCAGCCCTTCATTCCCTCCACCTATCATCTTTCCCTACCTGATGCTTTGTTCTCTTTCCGTAACTTCAGTCCTCTTCCCACTAATCTTTTGCTTATTATATTAGTGTGCTCTGTAAAGTAGTGTTCTGGTCATCACTAAGTATCCCGCCATTTTTTGTTGCAAAACAATTTTCATTTAGCCATCCAGGATTGGAATATGTACCGACTGCTACACTCTTATTATCATTTTCCCAGCTGAAACTTCCCTGGTTTAGCAAAGTGCACTGCTTTATCTCCTGGGGAAGAGTGGTGAAGGGAACTAACATTGTTCAGTCAACTTGCAGTGGTGTAGTGTGCTGTGACCAAGTAACGACCATGCTGATGGGGGTAAGTTTGGTTCTAGAGGCACATTACCAGTTACTATAATAGACAAGGACAGACTATACACCAAAAGTGGTAGTGACCCTTAATATGCACCCATACTGGACTAAAATGGACATTAAGAATAAATGACTTGGCTCCTGATAAATATATAAGGCATATGTACAGGAAGGACGTGTTATCAGTGGCAGGGTAAGCAGTGTGACATTTTGAATAACCATATTTCTGGTTTACACGTGTAAAATGCCCAAGTTGTGTAACCAGGTCTGTTGGAAGCTATGAATTCATGCTTCAGTTCTGCTCAAAGAATATAACACTACTGAACCCCAGTATTTTACAGCTCAGGTGAAGATAATTGGTTTGTACGTAGAGCTGGTGAACCTTGTTAGGAATGGCTTATCACTTCATGAAAAGATATGCAAGAACACAGACTGCTGCCATATTTATTAGCAACCAGAACAGATTCGTGTGACCTGAGGTTCTCATAGCAGTATTGGTAAGGATTTAAGTCTTCTACTATGTGACTCTGAGCCATTGGGTGACTGGTTTCTGCTATTTCAGAGTTTGTTGTGCCTTCTTCTTCAGGGGCCAAGCAGTCCAAGAATATTTTATTTCCAGGACTGCTTAACCTTCATGATGATGAAACTTCAATGCAATGAAGTTGCATTACTTTCTGCTACACATTTTTAAAACTATGTATAAAAGAGTAGTATGTACAACGGTCTAAATAGGCATTTAAAGAGGGGTATCAAGACAGTCTGTTATACACCTGCATGAAGGTGACAGGGCAATAATAATGTTTAATAGAGGGGTGCCAGTGGAATCAATTAGAACATTTACAGAAAAGTGTAAGAAGAGGTGATATGTATGTGGGAAAACAGAACAGTATTAGATACAGGTAATTAAAGGCGCCTTTCAGGGCAGTCTATTATATTTACTGTTGCTCCATATACAGCTTAGTTGCTATACTGATTATGCCAACCCCGCTTCCAAAATAAATAGATAAAAACTCTTTCACGCACAACATAAATACAAAGAGTCATGTGAGTTTCAAATGCCAGAAAAGTAAAATTCTGCAGTGTGTTCGCACATGCAAGTATAATTGGCCTGTCAATCTAGCAGAGAAAAGTTTTTTCTTATCTTCATAACATCCAGACAACTTCTGAGGCAAGCTCAGCCTCCTATTCAGTCAGTACTCAGGGTAGAGCATCTGGGGGCAGAAAGTAAACCACATATCTTTCTGGTGCCTTGGTTAAGAATGTGTGGAGCTGTATGTGCTCTATCTCCATACTCCTTTATACCCTCACTGTGTGGTGCTTAATGAAACACAGCTGTACCTTATATAAGTTCTGTTGCTCACAGCACAGACTGAACAATAGAGGTGGTTAAAATAATGTATTTGTTCACAGGCAGCAGTGACAAAATGCTGCTGCCAATGGCGAAGAATGATCGTGTGTTCATTATCTCTGCACACTGTTGTTTGGGACCACAGTGACTTTGGATTGCTCTTGTATTTTGTATCATACTTTATGGTGGTGGTGGTGTTGTTATTGTTTTGTTTTGTGTGTTGGCTGTTGTATAACACTCAGCAGTGTTGCATCTTTAGTGTATAAGTGTTGTGTGTACTGTGAAGAAAACATCCCAGTCAGAAATGAAGTTATTTGTACATGTAAGCATAATGATGGTGGACATATTTAATTTATTTCATGTGATGACAGCTGTGTATAATGAAGGCAGTTATTTCTACTTTGGGAACATTGAACATTGTGAGTAGTCTTGGGTGTGTGAGTGTGATTCTGCTTGTGATATCAAGTCCGTAAAACTTTGAAATTTGTCATATGTGGCCCTGACCCTAAAATGTGTATTTATATTGATAATGTCTCTTGTTCCCCCAATTTGTTTGAGAGGCAAATATGAAACACTGTGTCCACCAATGTGTGAAAAAGTATGTAATATGAAATGCTGTGTCTGTAAAAAACATGCTGCCCTTCTGTAATTCAATTTTCCCAATGTGACTTTTCCACCCAGGCTTCAGTTGTTCTTCATATTCTTTGGTATCGCATTTAAGGTGCTTACAGTGGTGTGAATTCATAATGCAATCTGAATTAGGACACTGTATAGCCTGATACATGGTTATGAATGTTTTGGAGGAGCATTCTGCCCTTTCTTCATAGGCTGTCGCAAAATGGACACCATATATCCTGACCTGAACCTTTGTACCTACAAGTCTGAATGTATAGCACCAAACTCAAAGACTGTAATTTTGAATCTTAATACTCTGCATTTTTCGTTCTTTGTATCAGTACTGTATTTATTGCAAACCAACTAAATATGTGTATTAGGCAATAAATTTATCATATTATTTTACATCATATTTTGATCAAAGCAGAAATATGTCAGATAAATATAAAGTAAATTAATAACGTATATTGTCTAATAAGCGTCTTTGGTTGGTTTCCAATAATTTTGTAGTTTAAATTTGGGGGGGGGGGAGAAAAGGGGGGGGGGATCATAATGGTCGGGGGGGTTGTGGGATAAGTTACAGTATGGGGGTAGTGTGCTTTACCGATGTCATGCCACTTAGTTTCGCGAGTTACCACCGGCAGCGTGCTCTATCCACGGCTACTGAGCCGCTGGCGCGCTGTAATTCAACGTTTTCACAGAGTTTTCCATCTGTCAGAGATATACGTCCACAGTTCTTTTAGTATATATATATATTGTGGTATACATCAGTCTGTGATTGTGAGCTTAGCTCATATACGTAATCTGTGGCCCATCCAGTTTAAATTTTGAGCGTGCAGTGATGGCATGGTATGCGATGTGTGGTTGTGCAATTGAACCTATTTAAGTAAATGAGAAGTTCGTGTAATGTGTGTGTAAAATTGAAGTAATATATTTGGCAGGAACTAGGATTTTCGATTTTCCGGGTAAGCATGAAGTGACATGTGTTAAGGTGTATGTTCGGCGACAGTATCGTTTTTGTAGTGTACTCCTTTCACTTATGCCTACTTGTGCCTGTGGCATGGGCTAGCACTGGCCTCGACTGTGCGTATGTTAGAGCTAGGTTTCCATTTTGAGTGTCGAAAGACGGCATTGTCAAGTTTTTTTAACTGAAAATGTTGAAATTGAGGCCGTTGTGTGTTTACAATAATTGTGATGGTTGAAGTATCAGGACTTCATATTTTGCAGGTAAGAGTGAAGTTGGGCTTGTTACGGTGATAGTTTGGAATTCTGAAGTGTATACGACAGTTGTATTGAGCCGGTTCAGGCGAATGGAACGAACCTTGTATCTTGAGAAAGAGAACTGTGTTGGTTAACGTATAGCATAGGGCATAAGTCCACGTGCGATGATTCTGTGGATAAAGTCTGATTATTAGGTCTGTAGTGTATGTGAGTGCAGTGTTTTCTTTGATCTTCTAGTTCTGTTCGTGAGACAGCATCGTGGTGGGTATGTAATTTTGGGAATGTGCAACGCATACACTCACGAAATTTCAGGGTATAATATGATTTGGCCCCTTTTTTCTAGCTTCACAGAAACATTCCAGGTAGGTTTCTAACGACACAGAGCGCCTTGTTAATTACTGTAGGCTATTCGTTGGTTTATTTAGCTGAGGCAAACTCATTCTGTATGCTGCGTCTTTGTGTGAAGTGTTTAAGGACACATCCATTATGTCGTTTTTGAGCAGCCAGTAACAGAGATGTGTTATATAAGCCAGCTGATTGAGAATAATTTCCAGAAATTAAACATATGCTTCTTATGACAGAAGAATGAAATGAAATATATTTGTTGAGTATGGGGTGCGTTTCTTTGGAAGTGAATGGTAACACCAGATTGTTTTCAGTGCACATTCACTATATTAGTAATGACCAACATTTATCTTGTACCATTTACTCTGTTGTGAAAGGATCTAATCACATCTGAAGTATTCTGTACAAAAAATATTTCTGTTTTAGTACTTCCTCACCTCTTCTAACCCTAGCACCATTTTTCCCACTTGGTTTTCGCACTTGCATTGTAATTGGTAGAGGAATTTTAATAAACTTTTTAAACTCTGTAATCGTGGTACAACTGATTATTGTTTGATGAACTGTTTCTTGATTTATGTGTAGCCTTGCAATGTTCCAGAATTTTTCTTGCCATCTCTGTTTCATTAAATTTCAGCACTACATTTATTTCTTTCTCTTCATTGCACATGGGGCATCTTCTTTTTCCTCCATCTGTCTCCTTGTATGCCTTCCTCCCCCTCCCCCCTCACTGTTGCTTCATTTTCTCATATGAAAGTAGATTTTTTTCTGTCATTTTTCTTTATGTGATTATTCTTGAATATTGTTACACCTGATTGTTTCAATTTAGTCTTTTAAGTCCCTACTTTCTCTGTTTAACCAAATGTATCCCATCCCAACTTTGTGTATTTCATTTCTTAGGCTTAATACTAGACCTTCTTGTTTCAGATTTCCTATCTACCACACATAGCAACATTATAACAATTCATCTCACTCAAGCAACAAAATCCTGTACCAAAATTTCACTGTACTGCAAAACTGCTTGCATGTCCTACTCTCTGTACCAAGTTTTCATTCTTCTGCTTCATTTGCTGTGATCTCTGGGGATCTTAGGACTTTCTTATGTCTCTGCACCTAGTTCTATCAGTGATATCCCATGGTACCTTAACCCCACATATTTCATCCCTGTTTTGATTCGCACATCATTTCATATTTATGTTTTAATGCTTTTACATTTGTACTGGGTGCCCTCATTAAAATGTTTGTCAGTTGCTTTTACAGATATCAATATGTCTTGCACTTTTATACTTTCTTTTTGTCTTCATTCTTCTGAACTCCTAAGCTTTACCCTAAATAAATAATTTCTTTTACTACCACCAGTCTTTGACAGTACATGTACCAACATTCTCTGTCTTTCAGTTCTCCTCCTCCTTTATTTTCTTATTCTTCTTTGACTCCTCAAAGTGATTCAGTTGCCGAATTGTCAGCAGGCAATAACACTCTTATAATTGGCTTTTCCAGTGGTTGTACATGTGGTTTTTTTTTACTAATATAGGCTATTTTGCCATTGGTAAATATATTAGAAAGATTAGGACCACAACAGTGGCCTTGTACGCCAATCTCCTGTTTTACTGGTAAATAGAAAGAAATATAGCTATGTGCATGTACTACTATAATATTGGTTACAGTCATCACAGTAACTCCTGATTGTTCTGTTTGGTGGCCTTGCATTTGACCTTATATATAAATACGTCTAATTGCCCCAGATCTCGTTTTGGAACACCTCACAAGTTTCGTAAAAGTTACCGCTTCATTCATTGATTGCCACTTCTTGCCTTGATATTTCTCCCTCCATCTTTTTGTCTTGGCAGTTTTAGAAGCATGTGAGTTGTACTCTTGTTGCTCCGGCATAAGGAACAGTTCGTGTCTTGACCCCACCCCCCATCCCCTTCAGTTTTTAACCCCCCCCCCCCCCCCCCCACCCCACCCACACAAACCCCCCCCCCCCCCCTTTAACCAAAACTTTTAAAATTTTTTATTACTTTTTTTTTTTATGGGGTGTTATTCTATAAAACAAAAAACACCCATC
>Ga0131853_10013725_pt1 | contig 14851 bp, 12 predicted proteins | sample TergutLab28metaG_FD_92764 | JGI IMG/M metagenome (GOLD analysis project Ga0131853, IMG submission 92764) | Labiotermes labralis P1 segment gut microbial communities from Petit-Saut dam, French Guiana - Lab288 P1 (version 2) (version 2) | ecosystem: Host-associated > Arthropoda: Insects >... | reverse complement strand
TTGTGCCACTGCGAATGGGCGAAATTATCGCCCGCAACATGTTGGGCTGATTGAAATTATTAATAAACTGTTATTGTTATATCTAGTTGGTTGTTTATATTATTTCCTCGTGTGACTTCTTTAGACTTCCGATCATCCGAAATTTGAATTGTTAATATGGCTCTAATTGGACAGGGGCAATTTGTTTCAACAGAGTGATTGGACTTCAAGAGGAATAGGCAAAGAGAAGAGGGAAACTAAAGTTTTGTGGTTACTATCGAATACGTCGGATGTTCCACCTACTACTACATTAAAACACTTCTCTGCTCGTAATTTGTCCACACGTTCTGTTGATGTGTGTCTTATTATTTTTACAAAAAAAACGCGGCGATTATGTCTGCGTTGAATGTTTGGTTTTTGGATTGGACACATTATGTTTCCTGTAAGGTAGGAAATGAGTTTTGACATAGCTAGTGGATAGAAGACAACCAGGTTTTATATTGACCAAACTTTTAGTGTTTATAAAAACTTAGAAAGGGATTTCTTTTCGCTTTAGGAGAGCCGGCAGAATTTGTTTATCGTCTCAAAATAGAGCAGTCCGAACTGCACTGACATTCATCCAAGCTACTTATTCTTTTGGCTCAGCATCCCCCCTGTCCTTCTATTAAATAAGGCATTTCTTACGAAATCCATTATTGAGGCTTCAACATCAAGGACTCGAACTGTTGCTTACAAAGGATGTTAAAAATTCCACCAAATTTCTATAACACAATCCTCTCTCAATCCACCTTACGCTTTTTACAGTCTACCTTAGAGCTGTACAAATTCGCGGGGCGCCTTGCGCTTGCTAAATGCCCAGTTGTTACCTGCGACCAAAAATACTGTATGTGCTGCATCTGATCACTATAGGGCATATATTTGCAGTGGAACAATGGAAGAGAAATATATCTTTATAACACTCCCCGCTGATAGGTATGTAAGGCACAATGCAATCCTTCGACGGTTTGAATCTGGTGGCTTCTGATCTAAATAATCAACATTTTAAAATTCTTTCTGTTCTTAATTAAAACATATGGCGAATTGGCGACATAGTCCGTCGCTTCCTTCATCTCGCTACTAGATAGACGTAAGTTATCAGCTTCACGCTTCAGCCGCTGTACCCTGGGGAGAGAGAGCCTACTCTAACAGTGGATATGAGAGTAAGTAGAAACCAAAGTCAGTCTACTCGCGGTGGCGCTGGAGTTTCCTCTGTTTGCTGTTTATGGACTCCAGTCCTCCAGGCAACAGGTAATTCCTTTACTGACTGAGATATATGGGCACTAAATTCTGTGATCTGCATACAGTTCCTGATGGTTGAAACTGATATATTAAAACGTTTGTTTGTTTTCATTTTTTCCGGTCATCCAGCTATGCGGTAGCTCTACGTAACACGAAGTGACATTACAACAGTGTATGTATGTTAGCTGACAATTTGTGTGTGTGTGTGTGTGTGTCACGCCGATTTAGCGCCCTATTAGTTTTCAAATTCCTACACCATTGGCAGCTTTATGCTCAAAAATGTGCTATATATGTAAGAAGGTGAACCCCGAACTTCATACCCTTGCCCAGAGGAACCCATCATACAAGGATCTATTACAGTTCTACCTTCCAAACTCAAAATTCTAAGGACGTGGATGATATTAAGAATTGTCGCCTTATTAGAAGACTAACATAAAATTCTCGAAACGTCTTACAAAGTACTGGCCATACTAAGTGGGGGATAAACTTAAAAATTTTAGTTCTGTTCGTTTGCTTTAGGACTTTGTAGTTTTAAGAAAAATTTGTTGGGTGGTGCTTTCTTTCCTTAACTCTCCTGGAGATGAAAGTGCATTCTCAGGAGATTACTAAACGTACGTCGTGATTGTCTTTCTGAAATAAAGAAAATGGCAGCAGTAAGATTTTATTCGTTTCAATCAGAACTGAAGGCATCAAATTCTGTCATGACATGATCAAAAGTATGATAGTTTATGATAACATCTTTACTTGAAGTACAGACAATCGTAGTACAGGCAAAATAACTCGGTGCTCTCCATATGAACATCAGATTACAATAAAGAGACGAAGTGACGAACATGCATGATGAATATTGACAAGATACAGTGGTCGTGCCACAAATGTATCTATTTAAGCTATTTATCATACCACACGTACAGGGTCTCCCACAGTCAGGTGACATTAGGTGTGGATCTCCACATGTGTTTTGAAAGGTCACTCTCAGATATGGGCTGCGACAACATTTATACTGACAGTTTTGATATGGCTACCGTTCTCCCTGCACGCAAATATCAGTACAGTGCCTGCAGTTGAGCCATAAAGGCTCCGTATCATTTTCAGCATCATCCAAACATTCGACGTTTTATATATATATATATATATATATATATGGGACAGCGTAGCCAGTACTTGCTACGGAGTGGACGGTTCAGGGATTGAATCTCGGTGTAGGCAAGATTTTCCGCACCCGTCCAGACCGGCCCAGTGGCCCACTTAGCCACCTACACATAGGGTACCGTGTTATCCCTAGGGGTAAAGCTGCCGGGGCGCGGCGTAAACCACCCATCCCCACCCTAGCGCTCAGATTAAAGAAAGAGTGGAACTATAACTATAACTATAACTCTTCTCCCCCTGTGGACCTGCATTGCCTGTTATAGGGTGACCGTTACGTTTCATACATATAAGGTAGATTTTATGTGTATATATATATATATATTTATATATATATATGTATATATATATATATATATATGCATGGGCTGCTATTCAAAACTACTCTAATAACACTGAAAAAATTACAAATATGACTGTAAATTGCTAGCCATTATATTCCCAAAACTGTATACTTAACAACGGAGAAAGGACCAAGTATTGCACTATTTAATAATTCTGTAAATGAAATTTAATTCAGGCCTAACACCTGGCCTCTTCTGGTCTCATATATAAGTTACTTTTTTCATAATTTTGACATTGGTATGTCCGTAACCGCAAGTAGCATAGCTGCGTGGTTAGTGGGCAATATCTGCCAGGATTCGTATACACGAAAAATTGATATTGTTCTCGTGTCTCTTAGAATTATCTTCACCTTCTAAACCACGGGTTTCGGTCTGCGTTGTGATAGCTGTACCTGCATAACATCTATTGACTGCAGGTACGAGCTGCCAGTCGGGAAGTAAGAGGGGTTTGGAACTGTTGATTATCAATCTATTTGCTCTATCACACGTTTGGAACTGTCACGCAGCAGTCTAAGTATCTAGCACCACACTAAATCGATCCACTGCTGAGCTTCTGTGTGTTTAAGCACTCTGTTTCATGTAATTGTCGTTATTATGTACCTAAACAAAGAGAGCAGAGTGTTTCATACCCTGATGCAGCTGTCAAGCGTTTCTACATTTTTGTTTGTGGCTTCTAAACTCTCCTTGACTACTGAGAAGAACTCGCCACGGAGTCCGGGCTTAAGCCAGTTGAATCCATTCCACAACCCATACCCTCTCATCTTCATGATCCTTTTAGGTCTTTCGCATCTCTGAGAAGCGCGTGTTAAATCCCTCTGTCCATCGGCCTAACTTATACCGTAAAAAGATGCATCTTCAGGTAAAGTATTCACTTTTTACGTGTTGTTCTGGAATAATAAATTTTATTATTTTTAAAACAAAACATGTGAGCCGGTGTAGCGTATTCGGTACAGCTACTAGGCTACGGACAGGATGGTCTTGACATCAAATGCCGCCGGGACCAAGGTATTTTTTTCTTCCCTAAATCTTCTATAGACTCTGGGGCTCACGCAGCCTGATATTCGGTGGGTGCAAGGGTGTTTTGCTAGGAATAAAGCGGCCAAGTCTTGTTTCTGACCACTGACCACTGACCACCATCTCACACCGACGTTTACTATGAGTAGTGCTACACATTTGCTCCCCCTCTATGCCCACATGGCTTGGACAGGGATGGCATATTTATCTGACTGAAAATATGAAGAGAATGCTTCAGAACTCTTAGGTTATGCTTACATTATCAAATTTCTTATCTTCACAACTTTGCTTATAGCTCCCAAGTGATCTCTTTTCTTCAGATTTTCCGATTAATCTTTTAATTTGTTTCTAAGCTTCTTTTTCGTAATTGTCGCAAATTATATTGATCCAAATTCTACTTCATCCTGTTAAATATTTTAACACATCCATTACTGAAGATGTTACGGCCAACTATTTTGATCAGCACCTTTTAAAAATACCTTATATCTGTGACAACGTAACTTAATAATTCGACAATTTCTTTCAGGCGGACTTTTGATATCCTTCTTATTTTCATTTAGCCATCCATTCTTCCTGATTAGGCTATCTACAGGAAATAAAAAAGTCTCATCTCTTTTGTCTTTCTGTCCTTTTGTGATATAATAAAAATGGCTAAACATTTTGTCAAATTCGCATAAAATTCGGCGAAGTTCTTGATAAAAGTTGTCGAAAAGGATAAGTTTCTTGAAAATCGACTCTCTGACTGTCAAAATTTGCTGCACGGTGTGACTACACTCTTACCCATTATTTCCATGTTTCTTGAAGGAATAGGCGAGTACTATATTACAACGATTTACTGAGTAGCGTGCAAAGCGGCGCAGTAGAAGAGCGCTTTGCGTAAGTTCGTAAATAATCTGTACGTTCCACATTTATTGTCAGATTTCGGTGAAATTCCATATAAGCCATGCACATGTAACAGAGTTAAGCTTTTGTGAGCTTTGTGAAATTCATCGCAGGGAGGGCCGTACCCTTTTGTGGACAGATGCAATTGCTGTTCTGCGTTGACTGTAAAAAATCGTACAACATTTTGAAAGTAAAAAAAAAAAAGCCTCGGTAAATCTTTTTTTTTTTCCCCCTGCAGTACACCACTGGCTTCCTTGTTTAACGACAGTGTTGTCAGATTTTAATTTGCTTAAGTTCGAATGAGCGTATTTCTAATAATTATGACTGATGAGTCGTGCGCGATGGATAAGGATTCAAACTGAAGTACAGAAAATAGTACATTTTTATTTCTTGGCTTGTGTGCTCTTTACTGAAAAATGTCACATGTAAGTATTTATGACACTGGCCAGGATTAGAGCATAAGAAAGAAGAATAGAGACTGCTATAAATTACAGTCTGGCTGGTATTATTTTTAGTTTACCACATCGGTAATCAGGAGCTTATTGGGTACATATATGGAACTAATAGATTCTGGTACAAAAACCCATTTTCAAGTTTCTTTCTTTCTTATTATGACCTCTTCTATCCATTCATTGTAGGTGTAAAGTGTTATTGTTGCACCTAATCGCACTCAATGAGACACGCGCGCGCACACACACACACACTCGGTAGAACTCCTCTGGATGAGCGATCGGCCCGTAAAAGAGACCTCTACCTTAGGACACAAACACTCATAACAGACATCCGTGCCCCCGGCGGGATTCAAACCCTCATTCCCAGCAAGCGGGCGACCGCAAACCCACGCCTTTGACCGTGTGGCCACCGGGATCCTTCCCATTTTCAAGTTAAACCTCTAAACACCATTCGTCGACTGTTTCTTGGTGAAGCTGTAGGTTATCATTATGGTACACATTACTTAAAGAACAAAGTGATTCTGAAAGAAAATTATGTGTTACGAACTTAAAAAGAAATCTGTCATTGTATGCCTAATCCCTAAATTCTTTTAAGCACCCTCCATGAATACACCTTATGACCCGGAAACGTTCTTGTCTTCAATCATGCGGGTCTCGTTAACTTCAAGATAGCTTGATATTTTTTTTGAAACAGGTAGTACAGTTATTGACAATTATTCCTGCTATCCCTCCCTCTTTTCTGTCCCCTCCCCGACAATGTTAGTAACCCATTCAAATCGATTCAGCCACTGCTGACTGCATGAATACAGTGTGTGTGTTTTCTCTCTCCAAAAACATACACTGCTGGTAATGGGCAGGAGTATTACAGAAGCTCTGTAAGCTATTCAAGTTTTCGCCACCGACCACCTAATGAATATAATATTGTATCGCTCTATTATCATTATTCTTATTGCTATATATTGGACAAGCTGAATTGGCGCTCTCTGGCTTAACCGATTTGGGCGTAGAAAAGAAGAATCAGGAGAATAGATAGAGATAATTGTTTTTATTAACAGCGTTGTCAGTTGTTAAGATTGTAATTAGCTTTAGTAAGTGAGAGAAATATTAGTGTGGAGCATTTGTGCAATGATACTGAAGTGGGAAAATCTAAGTCCGCGGAGACGAAGTCGTCTACCACAAATCCCACACGGACTAGCTTGCTAAAGAACTCGATCCTCTGAGCTGGGAGTCCGGCGACTAATCTCTGAGCCACGGCAAAACGAGTCTTTACTAATTTATCTGTTTTGGGGCACATGGTGGCGCAGTTGCCTGAGGCACCGATCTACAAGCTGGAAAGTCGTGGGTTACATTCCCGTTGAAGTCATTGGGATTTTTTCTTTCACTTAATCCTTCCGGCCGCACTACGGCACTAGGGTCAACTCAGCTTCTAACAGAAATCAGTACCAGGAATATATACTGGAGAATAAAGTCGGCCGGTACTTTGGGCTCACAACTTTACCACCTTTATGTGCCGATTATCTGGAAATCAACCTCCGGGAACCCTCAGGTTCTGTCGTGGCCTGCTTTTATTTATGTTCTTTATTTCTAATAATAATAGCAGTAGTAGTATTAGTAGTAGTAGTAGTAGTAGTAGTAGTAGTAGTAGTAGTGGTGGTGGTGGTGGTGGTGGTGGTAGTAGTAGTAGTAGTGGTGGTGGTGGTGGTAGTATTAGTAGTAATAGTGGTAGTGGTAGTAGTAGTAGTAGTGTAGACATTGGCCCGCAAATATTATCGAACGTACAAAATGTATCTGTGATTGACGTATCATTGTTATGCAGCAGTGATGATAATGGGCTAGAAATTGTTTTATGTTAATTAATTTATTTCGTTTTCGGTTGAACCTTCATTTCCCATTAATTGCAACGTAATTTCTATTCATATTTAGTTTGCAGTTTATTTTATTATATTCATCATGCTTTCAGTCAGTAGGCCAGAAACTTCGAATTGTATAAAGGCAGAGATTAATGAAGCTGAAGGGAAACGGCAGGACTCGTTTATGACTGTATTTAAGGTACTTTCTCGACTTGCTCATGGAGGGAATGAGTAAAATCAGCCCAGAAATTTCTCAGGATATTCAATATCTCTTCCGACATCCGAAAAAGTAAATACTCTTCATTACTGCTTCGTGCCACAGTCTGTGATTAGAACAAGATTAGTGACAAGGCCGTAAAAATTCATGGTCGAGCTGCTTGTCCGAGACCATTGTATAGATCCTGACATTGTCGCTAAATATACCACCAATATGCCATTTTGATTCTCATTCTACATCAATTTATGCTGTGACACTCTGGGGAATTTTTCTGGCACACTTAAAGAAAATCAGCTAAAAAAATTTAGTCTGAATTTTACCTTAACTTTAGACAGCAGTTTCCTCTGGCCTACCTGTGTGTCAGACTACATATCACTACATTACATTGCACTACGTTATAAGGGTACCGGAAATAGGACAGCTTCATAAACGGAATGTATCTTAGCCTATCACAAAAATTTAAAATTTCCAGTCTTTCTGTAGGCTTGCTTTAATTTAAATTGACATTTTTCCTACTGCTGTGAGGAGGCGGGAATTCGACGCTCTGTAATCTAAAGTGCTATGAATGTCTTGCAAATAGACTACAAAAATGGAACAGGCCTCTAGGTCTGCGAGATGATCGAAACCCGGACGGTAACGGTCCCATCTCCCCGAAACTACAGTTACATTTATTTGGTAAGATTCGAGATTCAAACAGCGATTTTGATGACTGTCTTGATTTTTCTCTAAAGTATTGCGCCCCATCGGCTGGTAAACATTTACAGACATTTCGAAGGAGCATGTAACCTTCATCTTTAGGATCAAACACCCATGCCTGAAGAAGGTGACAGTACTCTCTTTCAAAGCTTGGGCCGGGATAGCTCAGTCGGTATAGCTACTTGCTACGGACTGCACGGTCCTTGGATCAAATCCCGGCTGAGGGGGAGAGCTTTTCCTCACTCATTCAGACCTGCCTTGGGGCCCACCCAGCCTCCTATACAATGCGTACTGTTTCTCTTTCCCGGGGTAAAGCAGCCGAGGTGTTGCGTTGAACACGCACTCACTTCTAGAGCCGAGGTTAAAGAAAGATTAGAGGTATACCTCTACTCCCGCTCTGGGCTTTCGTGTCCTAGTCTAGAATGAGCGTTACCTCTACATTTTACGTTCCTTCGAACTAACGGTAAATATTGGCTGTTCGACACTGTCTTGCGTTATGGAAGACTGGAGTCATGTTTAAGTATATTCGACCCTCAAGAGGAATTCTGCTTAGTAACCCATACTTTGAAATACGCTTCTGAATCACATATCAGTCAACATTTCAGGCTGAAAAGGATAGCATATCCAGGATATCTCATACTAATTATCTCTAGAGTCCTCCGTGATAAAGCTAATCCATGCTGGTTGACTAACATACGAGGTTCGTGAGGAAATAATTTACTTGTGCCAGACTTACATCAAAGTAGCACTTTTTCCATTGTAAAAGTTTTCCTTACACAGTTTTGTTGAAATACAATCAATTTATAAGTAAATGAATTTAGGCTTTTCATCACATCATTTAAAACTGAAGTGAAGGAAAACCAATAGGAAGATTTTCGTGACGTAACTACATAATTTTATACCCTCCTAAGTCACAGAGTTAAATTTGGCCTTGATGTATGGGACCGAGAACAAAAACTGCTGAATATTAAAGCAGTATCAAAAAGAGACCTTTTCCAATTTCTGCATATAAAGATGTGGAATTTAGAATTCTGAAAAATAAAAGCAGTTTATGAGCGCGTTCTTAGTAGGTTTCACTAAACACCGTTTATTTACCAACACTTACGCACCTTCCCATGTAACCTCGATCACACGTTAATTACAGTTTCAACGTCTTTCTTTGTTCGCCGACACCATCTCCAGGAAGCCCCGTTCAACTGAAAGTTCCTGGAAACGCATCAAATAATAACAAACACTTGTTGGCCACATTTAATAAGACTAATCGTTTCCACACTGAACGTGCAAATTTAATTTTCATAAGGGTCTCTTCACTGATGTGTAAAAAGGTAAATCAGCCCCATTACAGGCCCGAGGTGCCCAGAGGGTTCTAGGAAGTTAAGGTTCCCAGATTACGTGACAGTGGTCCAGAATGGTGGTAAAGTTGTCAGTCTTACGCACCGGCCGCTTTTTACGCGCAGAAAATACTCCTGGTACTCATTTCTGTTAGAGGCTGAGTCGACCCCAGGGCCATATTGCGATCGGAAAGATTATGTCAATAAAAAATTCTAATGACACCATCTGGAATCGAACCAGCGACATTCCGATTTGTAGCATAGCACCTTAACCACTGTGCTACAGCGGTCTCCCTTCACTGATGTGTATGTCTGTTAATATACACTGCTGTTGGGTGTAAAATTTTTATAAATTTTTGTAACTTCACATTTCACTAATTGCTTGCGTCTTTTTATTTGCGTTTTGCTCTTACAAATTTCAGCTGTTACATCCGCATGGAGTTTATTTAGTAATGCCACAGAGCGCCTAGTAAATTTTTTACAATGCATCTTACAGAAATAACATTTAACAAGTTAAATTATATAAAATTACCTTACAGTATATTGCATGTAAATAAGAATATTTTAAAATGAAAATAATAGCCTTTTATTGTGCCAAGTATAATTTTTATATAAAATAGTACGCTGTCGCTCTTCAGTTATTACATTAGATGTATTTTTTTAATATAACTGTCTCTGTATTATAATTTTACAATTGTGGATCTTCTTGTGTGTGATAATCGGTTATTGTTGTATGATGTTATCAAACTTTCTGTCAAAACTGATTTTCATTCTCTTTTCACTGTGAGAAAAGAGAAAGAGAGAGACAGAAGAAGGTACAGGGACGAGAAAGACCAAGTTTCCCACCCAAAGATGAATTTACCCACTATTGTGTCCACATCGATGTGTGTTGCAGTGCCATGTACAAGTAACTTGGTGAAATCCCATGTTTCGTTAACCTCTACTTGCTCTTCGCATTCTAAAGCTACCGTTTTGGTTAAACTGATTATTCCTGTGATGAGGAATTCAAGATAAAATATTTTACAGCCCACCTTCTTCTTCACCTCCGTCATAGTAACACGTAGTCTTACTTTGAGTTACTTTTCGTGTTCCGAACCGGGCTTACGCATTTCCTTGACACGCTAAGCACTGTACATCGTGCATTACATATCAGCCAGAGTTGCAGTTGACTATTCGTCGTGCAAACATTGCTTATTGACTGACGTGAACGTACTGTATTGGGAATGTTTCAAGAAGTTTTCGGCTCTTTGCCAGATCGAAGCAGACGTCATGATATTTAGCCAAGATTAACTCGACGATATATATGTTGAATTACAGATAGCGTCCCTAAGATAACACAAGTAAATAAATATACAGGCACACGGGACTGTCTTTTTTAATATCAATACACGATTGTTAAATGAATAATTTATACAGAATACATTCTGATGCCTTTTTTGGTACACTAACTTAAGCGTGCTTGCTCTTTATATATAAAAACAGCCGGAGGGTTAAAGACAGTCTTCTGAAACGTCCAGATCGTCTCTGGGGGCTACCAAGCTTCTTTTTCAGTGGATAACGGGGTATTGTTTTGAGGATGAAGTGACTGGGGGTGTGAGCGTAACCACTCACCCCCATAGTGCCTAGGCTAAGAGAGAGTGCAGCCAAATCTCTCCTCCCCTACACACCTCCGCTGCTTGGACAGTGAACATTTTACTGTTGTTGGGTGTGCCGTACCGCATCTCCTCTCCTTGCACGCACTCTCGCTTTGTACCGAATTTAGATGGCAGAACGTGCCTGTGTGTGAGACATACCCTGCTTTGTACAGAAATTTTTTAAAAAATAATGGACGTATGGCTCCTTTATGTGTTAGAATCACATTCTTCTACACTATGACCCTACGTGACTGGTTAAACAATTCTGGACACTTCTCGGGAATCTTATTGCCCTCACACCCAAGAGTCCAAAGTTTCTTCCAAACGTCAGGAACTGCTTATCCAGAGACTCAGCTTCGTATCCCAGAAGAATGGAATCCTGAACCAAACCGCTGCCAAAACATCAAAATTCTATAAACCTGTACTAACGTTTACCTCCACATGCAGCTGTGCGCAATGTCGTCATTGTACAAAAGTTTCAAATTAAAATCTTTGAGCTCGAAATTGTGTTTAGAGTATTTTCCGCCACAATCGAAAAGATGAAAATTTGTAAATGAAACTTTCGTGGAATTAAGCCGTTCCTGTATTAATAAATATGATTACCTGGCGAAGAGCTGCACGGTTAGGACTCGTACATTCGTCAGATGATTCGGCTGAGACGAATGAAATGGCTGCGACATACAGCACTTACTGGAGACACGGAAAGGATATATACAGTTCCAGCTGAACACAACAACGTGGCCGCGTGCAAGCCCTTACCATAGCTATACATCTGGGAGAAAAGGGTATGAGATTTTAAAATCATATTTGTGTTATTAAAATGTAAAGTGGATTAATCTCTATCAGAATGTGGTGTTATAAGGTGACATGTTTTGCGGTCATGGGTAGGATCTGCTAGAAACATTTCCCTCTTCCCCCTGACCCCAATACACGACCCTGACCATTTCTTTCTCTAGCCCTATTTCAAACTCTAACAACTAATCTAAAAATTAGTCATGTTTGAAACCCATATTTTGTACTAGAATAAGTTAGTCACTAGAATGACTGGATAAGACCTGGGAGACCGGGCTTAAATTACCGGCACCTGTAGTTGTATCTCCCTCCACCGCTACATTTAGATGGAACACTGAGCTCATCCAACCCAATCTAAAACAGTAGACTGCTAGAGAGTGAAGCAAATGGACTGTCAAACTCGCCGATTGTACATCCAGTAACGAAGTTATTCATGCCCACAGCTATATCTTTAGTCCCCAATACAACTTCATTCACGATGTTTGGGCACATAAATACCTTCCTTATCTTAATCATGTGTATTCTTTTAAAAATATTATTATGCTTGTCACTCCGAGGAAGATGTGATGGGTTGGACATGGAGCAATCACAGAAAAGATAATCAAGTATTTATAAAATTTTTGTTGGAAATCCAAAAGAAAACAGACTTTCTCGAAGAAGTAGTTGCATATAGGAGGATAATATTACAGTGGTTGAGGGTTTTATGCTGTAGAACAGTGATCAGTGACGGATTCTTGAAACCACGTTAAGTAACAACTCTGATTTATGAATGGCTGGGAGGTTCCTGACTACCTGGCAATTGCTAGCTTCTCATATTTACACCCCCCCAGTGGCGTTAGTGTAATATATATATATATATATATATATATATATGTGTGTGTGTGTGTGTGTGTGTGACCAGCCTCGTGGTCTAGTGGTCAGAGTCTCTGACTACTAATCATGAGGTCCCGGGTTCGATTCCCGGCTCTACCGTGGGAATTTTTCCTGAAGGGGACGATTCCCGCGGTGACCATGGTCTGGGTAGGTTTGTAGAATTTAGGTTTAAGGGCCCTCCTGGCACTACATCCTCCTACATCACCACTCACATCATCGGGACAACGTAACTGCGCCTCATGGGCGTCCCAACCTCAGAAGTCGATTACACTCCTGCCATGCCCAGGAGGGAGGATCACGAAGTTCACAAGGCCATGTGGTGGCATTGGACAAAAAAATATATATTAATTTACAAATACAAAAAAATATTCACTTGTTGTAACCACACTCTTAATGTTCTAATAAAGTCAAAAGAAGCTCCCCCCCCCCCAGTATCTACTACACAAAACGATTTCATAATCCTATATTACGTGGTGTTAGAGAATTCTAACCCAAAATTTTCACACGACAGTCGTGTTGGTGCTGTTAATTATGTGTATGTAATTTTTCCAAATGGTATTTATTCATTCCAAATTTCGTAAAAATTCATTATTTAGACCAGGATTCGTTAAGAAATGGATCAAGACACGGACATAATAATACCACCTAGTCGTCCGTTCTTTCAAAATTAGGGATGTTATTACGTTAATAAAATTGCAAACTATTTGAGAGTGTAGAATGAGGGCATTACAGTAACAAGCTTGAAGAAACACATGTAAAACTTGAAGAATAGAAGACCAATTTGATATCACTTGCAATTGTATTTCACTTCTTATGTGCTCAACATGTTTCAGACATTAATATATCCATCATCAGGAGCTTGCGACTGTTCTGTTGAATTACCACATTGGTCGTATTGTTCATGGTTCGATGTGTGTTGGAGTTTCGGTGTGGTTGGGTTGGAGTGGTATCCGTGTTGCAGGCTGAAGCCTGCAACACGGATACCACTCCAACCCAACCACATCGCAACACCAACACACATCCCCAACACGGATACCACTCTAACCCAATCACATCGAAACCCCAACACACATCGAACCAAGAACAATACGACCAATGTGGTAATTCAACAGAATAGTCGCAAGCTCCTGATGATGGATATATTAATTTCTGAAACATGTTGAGCACATAATAAGCGAAATAAAATAGCAAGTGACTACAAGTTGGTCTTTTATTCTTCAACTATCACAATGATGCACGGTCCAATAAATATAAGATTCACATGTAAAACTTGTTTGTATGTGATTACAGACGGAGGGTGGCCGCTTTCACTTATTAAGGCACGTACAGTACAAAGACATCAATATCCCGGTAATTATTGTTACCATTATGCTGTGGGTGGGGTCTAGCCCTTGTATATCAAGTTCTCTGACACGACGGCATCTGTGGTTCTGTAAAGCAAACCAAATTACTTGCAGTATGCAAATGAGAGACTCTGAATGTAAAGCTGAATGAAGGGAGCAAGGATGATAGGAACGCTTGCGTGCTCGATACGTCACGCACAGGGGGCGAATGTTGGTTCTTTACTCGAAATATAATCTCTCCCTCCGGACATCACATCATCATGAATGAAATCAAAATCTTTTCACAATTATAAGCGCTAAAATGAAGGAAAATGTTTCTGAATCCAAAAGCCAACAAATATTATCTTCAAGTGCTAAAACAAAATTAAACGGTTTTCTTTTCAGTTTAATTCAATAGAGCAAAAGTTGTTATATAGGAAAAGTTGTTACTGTATACACAATAAAGGCAAGTAAGGAAACGGAAGTATACTTTCTCTTGACCTTAAATGTAGGGGAAAGTAAGTGGAGATTTTCACGACCCGGGGGCTTTCAGGCAAAGGAAAAGGGCAGATGATACGTATTGAAAAGGAAACTGGGTGGGCCTGGATATGATCTGGAATTTTGTGAGTAGAGGGAAGTCTATAATGGTGGAATGGAGGAGATTGCATAACGAGGAGCTAAATGATTTGTACTCCTCACCCAATTTTGTGCGGGTGATAAAATCGAGAATGAGATGGGCTGGGCATATGGAGCGTATGGGTGAGGAGACGGGGTGTATAGGTACTTAGTGAGGAAACCGGAGGGAAAGAGACCACTGGGGAGACCTAGGCGTAGATGGGTGGATAATATTAGGACGGATCTCCAGGAGGTGGGATGTGGGTATATGGGCTGGATTGGGCTGGCCCAGGATAGGGACATTTGGAGGACGCTTGTGAGTGCGGTAATGAACCTTCGGGTTCCGTGAAATGCGGGGAATTTCTTGACTAGCTGCAAACCAGTTAGCTTCTCAAGAAGGACTCTGCACCATGGAGTAAGTAAGTA